>Ga0257116_1000206_pt1 | contig 65965 bp, 58 predicted proteins | sample SI112_120mmetaG_FD_190150 | JGI IMG/M metagenome (GOLD analysis project Ga0257116, IMG submission 190150) | Marine microbial communities from Saanich Inlet, British Columbia, Canada - SI112_120m | ecosystem: Environmental > Aquatic > Marine > Inlet | place: Canada: British Columbia | collected...
TTTATTTACAAGTCCCCTCCAGATAGTCAACCACATTATTTCCATATCAAACCAGAGACTCCAGTTTTCAATGTAAAACAGATCATACTCAATTCTTTTTTCTAAAGATGTATTTCCCCTCCACCCACTGATTTGTGCCCAACCGGTAATACCGGCCTTCATTTTATGCCTCAACATATACTTAGGGATCTTGCTTCTAAACTGTTGTATAAAAAATTCTCTCTCCGGCCTTGGACCGACAATACTCATATCCCCTCTAAGTACATTCAAGAACTGAGGAAGCTCGTCCATGCTTGTCCTTCTTAAAAAAGTACCAATGGATGTCCTGCGAGAATCACCCTTTGATGCCCATACAGGACCTGTTTTTTTTTCTGCCTGAGTTTCCATTGTTCTGAATTTCAGCATCCTAAAAATTTTCCCATCGAGACCCATACGCTCCTGACTGTAGAAAGCAGGTCCTTTTGATGTTACCTTTACCATAATTAAGATAACAAACATTAAAGGAGATACCATAAATAATATGGTTACGGACAATACTACATCCGTAACTCTTTTGATCACAAGATTCCAACCATATAGAGGAGTATCCCTTAAACTGATAATAGGCATGCCGTCAAATTCACCAATACCTCCCCGTAATGTAGCAAATTCAATCAAATCAGGAATTAGCATGATTGACACCATCTCGTCCCCTATATCTTCAAGGATCCTCTTTAACCTCTCACGAGCGCTTAAAGGAAGTGTGATTAAAACAATATCAATCTTTTGATCTATTACAATACTTCGAATATTATTACAAGTATCAAGGACATTAAAACCTTTCAGTTCATTACCAATCTCCGATTTATCATCACTCAAAAAGCCTCTGATTTTGATTCCAAGCTCAGGATGATTATGTACCCTATCCGTAACATCAAGTGCTAAATCCCCTGTCCCTACAATTAAAGCATGTCTTAAATTATATCCCCTCTTTCTAATAAACCTTAAAAGCTCACGAAAAAGTATTCTTTCAATACACAAGGTAATCATACAAATTACCCAGAAATACAGAAAAGTAAGCCTTGAAAACTCGTATTTTCTCACAAAAAATGTCAACGAAACTAAGATTAAGATAGCAATAGTAGTTCCCTTTGCAATATCTATTATCTCCGCGGCTTTAGACGAAATCCTCCTTGGTCTGTATAGATCAAATGCCTTAAACACTATATACCAGAGTGGAAGCATAATAACGAGAAGTGTAAGGTATGTAAGAAATGCGGGTATACCTTTAGATACCGGTATAACAGGAAAATAAAAACGTAAATAATAAGCCATTATCCAGGAACCGGATAGTGTTATCCAATCAAGAAGCAGAACCAGCGTTTCGAAAAATTTACTGTGTTTTTTTAACATTTCTTATTTATACTGTAATCCCTGTCTAAACTCTTTATATTCCTGTTCAATATATTTTCTAACATTATCTTTAAATACCGTCCTGTCAAAAGACTCAGCATTTTTTCTAATTACCTGCCAATTAAACAAATCCTGTGCTTCCTCAAAACGAGCTACAGCTTGCACCAGCGACTCCGGAGTCTGTTCATAAAAGAATATACCGGTAGCATTACTTGATTGTTCTTTCTCGCTTTTATTAGTTTTATCCAAGGGAACAATTGTTTCCAACGCACCACCTTCACCGAAAGCAATTACCGGTTTCCCGCACGCTTGTGCCTCTAAAGGAACAATACCAAAATCCTCCACTCCGGGAAAAATTAGTGCCTTACAATTGACATAGTGTTCTCTAACTATCTCATCTGACTGCCACCCCATAAGCTTGATATTCTTACCGGCCATCTTTTCCAATTTTTTTTCTTCCTGCCCAGAACCGATTACGACAAGTGGCAAACCGATTGAATTGAATGCTTTAACAGCCATATCAACACGCTTATTAGGTGCGAGAGGTGAAACCATTAGATAGAAGTCCTTATGGGACAACCCCGGTTTGAAATAAGAACAAGCAACCGGTGGATAAATCAGATCAGCATCCCTGCCATAGTTTTTCTTTATCCTTTCAACAATGTACCGGGAAATACCTACAAATTTGTCTACACGTTTGCTGCTTGCCACATCCCATTTCCGTAAATAATTTAACACGAGTGAAGTCGCGAACCTCGTAGCCATGCCAGCTCTTTCTTTACCAAAATATAGGTTGTACAAATCCCAAATATATCTCATTGGGGTAAAGCAATAGCATATGTGCAATGTATCAGCACCTGTAATTACACCTTTTGCAACACAATGACTGCTAGACAGGACAATATCATATCCCCGTAAATCAAAACGTTCGATAGCAGTAGGAAATATCGGTAGGAGATGGCGATATTTTTTCTTAGCGAAAGGCAGCTTTTGAATGAAAGAAGTCCTGATGTCCATGCCCTCTATAGTATCAGAAAGGCTTCCCTTATTATGCAATAGAGTATAAAGATGTGCATCCGGAAAAAGCTCACAGAAAACCTCAAGGACTTTCTCACCTCCCCGCATACCAGTAAGCCAATCGTGAACAAGCGCAACTTTCATATTTTCAATAGATGTGTATTTCAAAAAATCTCATAATCCCTCTTTAATCAGATCATGCATTCTCAACATACCAACAACAAGGTTTTTTCTGTTCAAGACAGATAAAATTGTAATTGGCCTTTCCCTCTCTTGCATAATCTTTAAAGCAGAAAATGCCTTCTCGTCATCATAAATAAAAACAGGATTACTATTCATAATCTCTTCAATTTTCATTGAAAAGATATTTTCCTCTTTTTCAAGATGTGTTCTAATATCGTAGTCTGTTACAAGCCCCATAAGCATTCCCTCATTATCAACAACCGAAACCGCACCAGCCAGCTTTCTGGATATTTCTGATATACAATTTTTGACGCTGTCAGAGATATTGATTATCGGATTATTACTACCTTGCAACATGATATCGGAAACCATCATCGTTAACCGCTTACCTATCTGTCCGCCAGGATGAAGCAGTGCATAATCTGCCAAATCAAATCCCCGCATCTTCATTAAGGCCACAGCGATTGCATCTCCTAACACCATCGTAACCGTTGAACTTGTTGTAGGTGCCATATTAAAGGGACACGCCTCTTCAATATTACCTATGTTAATAATTATATCAGAATATTTTGCTAAAGTAGAATCTGCTTCTCCCATCACTCCAATTATCTTTGCACCAACATTTTTCACTGAAGGAAGAACACCGTTAAGTTCAGTGCTTTCACCACTTTTCCCTATAGCGATAACTACGTCATCAGCTCCGATAATCCCCAAATCACCATGCATTCCCTCTGCAGGATGCATGAAGATTGCAGGAGTACCAACACTTGACATGGTGGATGCTATTTTCTTAGCTACCAAACCGGACTTACCCATTCCTGTAAGAATAACCTTTCCGCTACAGTTGAATATTATTTCTACAGCACTTTTAACTGAAGAATCAATTTGCTCTCTCAGTAGAGAAAGCCCTTTCATTTCAATATCAATGACTTTTATTATTTCAGATTCAATATCGATGTCCATATACATCCTCTCTTACAAAACAATACCAGTTTAGGTAATCTGCATTTATTTTGCACCTCTCTTACGACTTAACACTTCATTCTTTGGTAAATCTTGTAAGTTTTTCTCGCAACTATTTCCTGAGTAAAATTATCTAACACTCTTTGCCGACCCTTTTTTGCTAATTCCCTTCTTAGATCTATATTATTGATTAACAGCTTTATCTTTGAAGACAAATCATCAGCATCACCTTCTTTAAATATTAACCCACAATCACCTATAACATTTGGAATTTCTCCAGAATTAGATCCAATAACTGAAACTTCACACGACATTGCCTCAGTTAATACCCTTCCAAATTGCTCCTTCCATTTTTTTGTAGTGTGAGAAGGAAGAACTAGACAATCCATACAGTTTAAATAATCTGGCACCTGATAGGAAGGGATATTATCTAAAAACCTGATCTGCTCTGATATCCCAAAACGCCTTCCTTCTGCATTAATTTTATATTTTAATTTACCGCTGCCTATCATCAATAGATTAAAATTGCTTTTGATCTGTGATGCTGCTTTTAACAAATCTAGAACACCCTTCTCTTCTACAAACCTGCCTAAATAGCCGATTGTAAAAACCTCCAGGCGAAGTCTGGCTCTTAGCTCTGTTGGCTCCATTTTACGGAACAGTAAAGTATCAGTTCCCAGCGGAATTAACGAAATTCTCTCTTTATCAAAACCTTTCTTTACAAGAGTATTACTAATACTTTCATTACCCGCGATTGCATAATCCGCATTTTTTAAATTATATCTTTCCAGCCAGGAAAATGGAAAGGGATACTCCTTATAGATATTCTGCCATGTCACAAATAGACATTTGATACTATTTCTTTGCTAATCTAATTGCCTGGAAAGTAACAATACTATAATGTTCTTCCTCAATATGGAATATATCAGGCCGAATTTGCCTAATATATTTTTCTAGCCCAGGATACCAGTGAAAATGGTTATAACCGCTCATCAGAATCTTTGTAGGAATTATCTTACATTTTTCGCAATATTTCCTCTCCAAGTTGATATTATGCCATTTTGTTAGCACAATTAAGGTTAACTCTACATCCTTAAACTTCGCCAATTCTTTAAGCTTTCTATGATACGCTTCAGATACTAAAGCTTTCCATATTACTAAAACCTTCATATATTTTTATTTACCCAATAGATGCAAAAGAATCAATTTATCATCTTTTGTAAAAAACCTAAACGTCAATAAACAGGTAAAATAGGTTAAAGCACTTAAAACAATAACAAACACAAGATTCAATTTTGTGGTAGTAAATACTATAAATGCACCCATAATAGCTACACTTATCAACGGTTTTGAGAGTACAGCAACAATATTGACTTTACAAATATATTTCGTAGCAAAATACCAACTCATGGCAAATAAAACTATTTCTGTAACAACTGTGGCATAACCTGCACCTAAATATCCATAATACGGAATTAAGCACATATTTAATGATATATTTACAAAGAGACATGTTCCCGTCACGATGGCGTTAATCTTTTGCTTATCAGCTGCCACAAGGATATTCAACAAAATGTAATTAACAAAAATAAAAATTAGTGAACAAATGAGTATTCTTAATGCAGGTACCGCTTTGACATATTCTTCACCGTAAACTAAAGCTATTATGCGACCAGTCAATAATAATGTACCCACTACTATAGGCAAGGCAGTTACCAAAAGATACTTAAATGATGTTTTGTAAACCCCCCCAAGAGAATCCATGGAGTCCTTGTGTAAAATAGAGAAGATCGGGAATATTGCACTTGCGATTATCGCGGGTATAACATGTAACAATTCAATGATCCTTACTGCCGCCGAATACCATCCAATCTCAACATTATCCCCTCTGATTAGAGAAAGCATAACGATGTCTATTTTAACATAGATAACACTAAAAATTACCGTTAACGCGATTGGCATTGACTCCTTAAGAATATTATACCAAAACCTGATATTGAAACATGGGCGTATACTTGCTATACATTGATACACCATATAACACCCAATAATTGAGCTAATCAAATAGACTATAAAAAACACACGAGACAATTCAGAAAGTCCAAAACCCAACACCAATACCACTGCTCCCGATACAAACAAGAGTATGTGGCTTATTCCTTTTAAGGCGGCTTCTTTATCCATTTGTTCATGTGCATTGAAAACAGCACATGACACATCTAACAAAGATCTGAAAAACATTGCACCGCCAAAAATGATAACTATAGTTATCATTTCGCCTGTATAGCCGGCAAGAAAAACAAATAGGCCCATCGCAATGACACATAAACCTGATAGAACAATTTTTAATACATAAATATTAGCTACATATTCTTCTGTCAGTTCTTTTTGTCTGGACACATTTCTTACAAGTAATCTGTTTAATCCAAAATCTGCAATAAGAATACACATTCCGGTAAATGAGAAGGCAAATGACAATTTACCAAAGTCCTCACCACCTAATTTCCTGGCGACATATATAAATAACAGTGCCGGTAGAACCTTTGTAGATTCGGCTAGTATTTTATAAAACACATTTCTCTTTGCCCGATTAATTAAATTGCCTTTTGACACGTCTCAGATCCCTTATATTGTATCAGCACCACAGCAAGCCTAAAATAATTCACCTTTCCCACTATACTCTTAACGATACAAACAAAAATAAGAATAAACAAAATTACTTCTACAGGATAATTTGAAATGCCACTTGCACGGAGAAGTCCTTCAGATGGAATGAAAATGCCTACCATTGCAATACCCAGATATGGTTTGCAGGAAATAACACCCATGATAATACTAATTATGATTACGGTAGTACCTCAAATAACCCCCATGTTCCTATTAAAAAAGAAGCCTGATCAGAAGGCTTCTTTTAGGATTAATTGTGAAATTTAGTATTTATTGCCACGAAGCATTAATTTAATAAGTTTTTTCTTAAAAGAATCTCATCATAAATTTTCAATATTTCCTGTGCAGACCTTTCCCAAGAAAACATTTTAGACCTTAGCAAGCCCTTATTACTCATATGTTGCCACAATTCCTTATTCGTTAACACGCTATACATGGCGTCACACAATGATTTATCATCAGTCGGATCTACCATTATACCGACATCTCCAATTACCTCTGGCAGCGATGATGTATTTGATGTAATTACCGGTATGCCACATGCCATTGCTTCTAAGGGAGGCAATCCAAACCCTTCATAAAGTGACGGATATACAAATATACCAGCACAATTATATAACATAGGTAAGTCTTCATCACTAACCACACCCCGAAACAGTATTTCCTGCTTCAGACCACTATGCTCAACTTCTTTAAATATTTGTTCATAAAGCCACCCTTTATCACCGGCTATAACTAATTTATAGTCCTCAAAACCTTTTCCCCTTAATTCTTTAAAGACTTTTATTAAAGTAACAACATTCTTTCTGGGTTCCAATGTACCAACGTTCAAAATCATTTTTGAAGGAAGATTATTTCTTAGTCTATATTCTTCTACATTTTCTATGGGGCGGAACCTGCTCTCAACACCAAGATGGACAACTTTTATTTTTTCATCCTCAACTCCAAAATATTCAATAATATCTCTCTTTGTCGAATGTGAGTCTGCAACAATAATATCAGCCTTCCGAATAGAGATCTTTAATATGTTTTTTTTGTAAATTCGCCTTGATTTATTCAACAAATTGGGAAATCGAATATACGCTATGTCGTGAACGGTGATAATAGTCGGACGTACTCTGTGTATTAACGATAAAGCATGATCAGTATAATGAAACAAATCAAGCCTATTCTTCCTTGAGTAAATTGGTAAAACTATTTGCTCCCATAGAATTCTTAACGTATTATTATGCTTGGCTACCGTTGGTGTTTCTAAATCAGTTATGATCACATTGCCCATCCTGCCAGGTGCATAAAGATAATAATCATCTTTACTACCCATTTTAAAAATAGATCTACACAGATTAGACGTATATCGACCCACACCCGTATGTACATCAAAAATCTTTGAAGCATTTATACCGATTCGCATCTTTCTTCTTTTGCACACGTCAGGTTTAAAAGAAAAATACAATTCCCGAGTTTCATTTAACATTCGATTCAAATCAAAACGCTTTTCAACACTTTCACGGGCATTATTAGCAAAGAATTCATACATTATTCGACTATTTTTTATTATTTTAATTTTCTCCGCTAGCATAGAAGGTTTATTAAGAGAAAACAGTAAACCGGTATTGTTATCATCAATTACATCAGTATTCCCATAAACCTTACTGGCAACAACCGGTTTACCGTATTTCATAGCTTCAACAGTGGAGAGACCAAAGGCCTCTCCAAGCGATGTATTTAGATAAACATCGATACGTGAAAAAAAGCATTTAATATCTTTGATAAAACCCAATAGTATTACCTTATTCTGCAAATTGTATTCACTGATAGTATGTTCGATTGTCCTGCGAGTCTCTCCATCTCCTCCTATTACGAGGAATACATCGTCATGGTTTTTCATATAGTCTGAAAGATTTCTTATCGCATAAGGTATATTTTTTATAACATCAAAGCGGGCTAGCATGCCTATGACAAAGCTATCTGGCGGAATGCTTTCACAAAAAGCATCTGATACGGGTAATTCTTCTTTCTCTATCTGTATTCCATTTTCTATTAAGACGCATTTTGGAGCACTGGCCAGCCGGTACCTTATAGCAATCTGTCGCTCTGATCTTGACACCAATACAAATTTATTTGTCAGTATCCCCAAAAACCTTGCGACAATCAACGCCAAACCTTTTTTCTCTATATGTATGCCATGGAAATTGTGTATTACTTTCAGTCGCCTGTTAAAGAGTTTCAGTAGTCTTGCATAAACTCCTGCACCCCTACCGTGTGAATGAACTATCGCAATGTTATTAATCTTCGTCCATTTCAACAACTTAAGGAACGTTTTTATTTCAAATTTTCGGTGAGGCAACTTGAAAACCGGTACGCCCTCATTGACTATTTTATTGTAGTAAGGTCCCTGATCCGGACATGCACAGTAGAATTTAAAAACGTTCTTCATGTTGGTAATAATTTTGAAGAGTTGTTCCGGCCCACCACCAATATCGCTTCTACAACTAATTTCCATAATATTTAATCTATTTTCCTGTGTCATAGTCACGGAATAACCAGCACTCACATCATTAATCAATCTAGTATTTTTCACAATTTAAATGGATCCGCACCAGGATAAGACGTTTTGATATTATAGGACAACCAATTACACTTAACCCTTTCGGCAGCAGCGACTGCAACACTAAACGCGCCCTCTGCCTCCGGAAGGAGGGATCGATAATTTTTTAAACCATTATGGGGAGAATCTAAATATTTAGTTCTTGTGGAGTGTTTTACTGCTGATTTCCAAGTAGAGGCTTGAAGCTTTCTGCATAATCTTCTAAGCATATCCTCCAATCCTTCATGTAGTTTACGCCTCTAGAAGAAAGTTTGAGATTAATTAGCTTCTCAGAATGGGGGCGTGGTGCGAAATACTCATTTTTGAAATAATCAGAATCCACAATATCAATTTTTATTTCTTTCTCAAGCCCTAGCAATCTTATAAACTCTACAGCCACATCATATCTGGAACAGCTACCATCACAGACCATATTATAAAGCCCAAATAATTCAGTTTGTACTATTTCAAATAAAGACTCTGCAAAATTAACGGTATAAGTAGGTGTTCCAAGTTTGTCATTTACAACAAATAACTCCTTCTTACCAGCCAGGATTTGTTTAAATATTTTGCTTATGAACTTCTTATCCTTTCCATACCCTCCACCCATCATCCATCCTGCGCGAAAAACAAAATAACTACCAAGCATTCTTTCTACAGATATTTCACCGTAATACTTAGCTTTAGCATAAACACTTTGCGGATTGGGTTGCTCAAAATCGTTATAATATTCCTGCTTACCGTCAAATATTCCTGCTGTACTAATATACACATGAATAGCATTTAGTCTCTTAGAAATGAGAGCCATATTTTCTGCCCCCAGGGCATTCGTTTTCCACGCTATTTCAGGGTTCTTCTCGCAATATTCTAAATCTGTTAAAGCTGCAAGATTAATTATTAAGTCAGGTTCAAACTTGGAAGCCTTTTCCAATATTTTTTGAAAATCAATAACGTCACCATACTCAAGCCAAGGTACATTTAAATCAATATCTGTTGCAAGTACCTGGCAATGCGGTGCAAATTGCTCGTATACTGCCTTCCCTAACATGCCGCCGCACCCTGCAATAAAAACCTTTTTGTCTTGAGATATTTTCATATTAATATATTTGCTACTACTTAAATGATAATTAGTCTGCCATTAAATCTTTAGTGTATAACCGATAACAAGGATAATAAATGTACTGGAAAGATAGATAGGTCAATAGATACAATATCTGATAGGAGATACTATCATGAATATAGGTGTAAATCCTTTTCCTTGCCTTCTTTTTATCGCCATTTTCCCAATCTAAAAGTGATAATTGAATATCTCTTCTCCTATTCAAGAGTCGAACCTCTTCGAAATATTTTTCTTCGAATCCAGAGACGGTCTTATTAAGATTCTCAATAATCAAATCTAATTCAACAGTTATTAGTTCCCTACCATCCTTCCAAGATTTACTTTTCCTGTGAACACGGTACCTGGCTAGTGGTTTGTCTACATAATTAACTTTCCACGTGTGGCTTATTCTAAGATAAGCATCGTAATCACCTGTCATTATCAAACGTCCATCGAAAAACATGTTTAAACTTTCAAAGGCTTTTCTCCTGATTACTACCGTCTGAGTATTAATAAAACTCTCCATTAATAATTCTGAGAAAACATTACCTCTATGTGGTTTCTTGGATTTGAATGACCTTTTTTCCTTACCTTTTTCATTAAACAGATAACAATCACTATACACCAAACCAACTTCTTCGTCTTGTTCCAAAAGCGGAATCTGCTCTTCTAATTTCGTAGGCAGCCATATATCGTCACAATCGAGAATGGCTATGTATTTACCCCTTGCTTTCTGCACAGCAAGATTCCTTGATCCATAAAGAGGTAGGGACACATCTGATCTGAAATATCGCAGCTTATCCCCATAGCTTCTTGCGATAGTCTCACTGTCGTCCTTTGACGCGTTGTCTTCCCAAAAGATAATCTCCCAATCTTCATAGGTCTGTGCAAATACACTGTCGATAGCCTCTCTTAAATATTTCTCACAATTCAGACAGTTCATTATAACACTTACTGTAGGAACTGAAAGGCTATGTAATTTCCCTGATTGATTTTCTGTTGATACTGACATCTCTTTAATTTGTACTAATAAATGCTTGTAACGTATTCTCACTGACAGGTGTAAAGGATTCCTTTACAAATTTTCTCCCATAATTAAGGATATCTAATCTTTCTTCATCGTCGAAAAGGAGCAATTTCCGAATCATTTTATTTAACTGTTCAACATTCTGAACCTTAAAATTATAAGGATTATTTTCTATAAAATCAGCAGGGTCAAAGTTTAATCCGTTTGAGCGCCCGACACGAATTACCGGTAAACCTTCGATCATGCCATCAAAAACTACTCCAGACGCCATTGTTAATAAAATCGAGTATTGAGGCAGAACCTCATCCATAGGCTTATCAATGATTTCAACACCACACATCATACCATTAAAAGAAGATTTAAGAATCTTTGATTTATTAGCAGACATCATAGGGTGTGGTTTCAGTCCAATTTTTAATTCCCTGATATCTAACAATAGCTTAATAGCCTCAGAAGATTTAATTGCCAACTCTAATGCATCGGAACCTGCCAAAGGAAAGACTATCAGTATTTTATTCTTATAGAATACTTTTTGAGAAAAATCTTCCTTCGCAGCTTCACATTTTGAAATTAAGTTTTTAAAACGTAAAGCGGGCCCTGAAACCAACCGTTCTATGGGAGCATCGTGTTTTTTGTAAATATCTAGAAAAAACTCTCCGGAACAAACAATTTTGTCCGGTAACGGCATATTTTCCCATTCCTGAGGTGACGGATAAAGACATGTCTGCAACGGATACAAAACACTATGTTGGAAGCCAATAGCTCTTGTGTCCGGAAAGTACTCCTTTACTGCAGAACTAAGAGGTTTCTCTGGAAACATGTTTTCAAATGTATAAATAAAAGATTTAATCTTAAAATCAATTTTAGAAAGGTTTCTCAAGGCAAATGCCTGTGCGATATATGTATACGAAAAGAATATACCTGCCCTTTGAGTCTCTGTAAGTATTTTTGAGATATCCTTGCCGCTATGCACTACTTTATTAAGGCGGGAAATAACTACCTGATATACCAAAACACACAAGACATTGAAGTAATCATTCCATGTCAAATAATTCTCCGGGATGAAGAATTGATATTTACTTTTGTTAATTCTCTTCTGAATCTCTTTACTACTTAAAGTGAGATTATAAAAATTTGGAATAATAACTACTTCATATCCTTCTTCATCAAGGTATTCACAAAGTCCTGGAAAATATGCATCTTGTAACGTCCCATCTACTGAAATTGTTTTGTCTGAAACCCATGTTCTTATGAATATTTTTTTTGAATCAGATGAAGAATCAAGATTTGGTATCTGCTTATGTTTTCCAAAAATTGTCCATAATACAAATTTAATAATTCTATAAACAGTAACAATTTTTGGTCGAAGAAAGGTCCATGTAAGGAAATAAGGTTTACCTAATGTTACCACCTTATACTTTTTTCGTAATTGATTTATAATGAGATGATATAGAGCAAGACTTTCTACAATAATCAAACTTCTATTCTGTAAACTTTCATTCTCGTATATATCAGAGAAGATATTATAGTAGCAAACCGTAAGAAATGCATGAGTTGACATTTCATTACGCTCAGCAACCATGGATGTCCACCATGCTAAGGGATACTTATTGGAATATCTGTTACTCAGGTTCCCAATTACTTCTATATAAGATTTTTTTAGCTCCAGCGCCTTTTCCTGGAGTATTCCCCCAATATCATAATATTCTGCGTTTGAAGGACAGTTTTCATTCAACAAGTGGAAATTTAGATAATTAGGCGAGAAATAATACCATTCTGAAATGTTACAGTCGCTGAAAACAGAAGGGTTTGTTTTGCCAGTCAAGCTAACAAATATAGTTTTCATTAATAATTATAAATGATTATCATTCAATGCAGGTTTGAATTATGTATTCAACTATACCTTGCTTTTAGATCATCAGATTTCATTAATTGTCTAACTTCTTCTAAATCATCCGGCGTATCCACACTGATCTTTGCATCCTCGATTTTCACCGCTCTAATCTTAACCCCGTGTTCCAATACTCTTAAATACTCGTTATACTCAATAGTTTCAAGTGGTGTTGAGGGCCAGGACGCAAATTGAAGCAAGAACTCTTTTCTGAAAGGAACAATAAAACACATCTTCAGCATCACATCCACCGTCGTACGAACATCACTGGGCAAATCGTTTCTGGAACAATACATAATATTACTTTCCAAGTCCAACACCGCCTTGATATCAGAATCACTCTCTTTTTTCGTATATGATGTCACCCCTATGGCTATCTGTAAGCTTCTATCCTCCAGAAGTGGATCTACAATAGAGTCAATGTGTTCTGGTCTTACCAGCGGTTCATCAGCCTGAATATTAACCACAACCTCACAATCCATACCCTGACATGCTTCGGCCAGTCTGTCTGAGCCGGTCTTGTGATGAGAGCCGGTCATTATAACCTTGATATTATAAGTTTCTGCTATTTCCTTTATCTTTTCACTGTCTGTTGCCAGGTAAACATCATCTAAACTTTTCGCTAATTGTGCCCTCTTACAAGTATGGACAAACATTGGTAATCCATCAATATCAACCAATGCCTTTTCCGGCAAACGACTGGAACGAAGTCTTGCCGGCAGTATTCCAACTACTCTAATCGTTTCTCCCATTTGTAGTTAATCTCTGTAGTATAAAGTGCAATGATATAGTTCGCTAACTTAACACCTTAATCTTGGATATATCTTCAATGATATAATCCGTTTTTTCTCTGAGCTTTCTCTCTGATGTCAGTCCGCTGCAAACCCCAATGGAGGCTTTCAATCCTGCATTAAGTCCCATCTCAATATCGGTTATAGCATCACCGACCACAATAGATCTCTCTTTATCTACGGACAATTCCTTCAATATTAAATTTGCCATATCCGGATGAGGCTTACAGTTTGCAACCATATCTTCACCGACAACCATGTTCACTCTGTCGGAGATACCGAGGAAATCTGCTGCCAGATGAGCTCTTGCGGTCTTATCTGTAGTTGCAATAGCAATCTTACATTCCTTCTCGTACAAGGAATCAATAAGTCCATGCATACCATTTACCGGTTTTACTATATCATCTAAATGGTTGATACTCTGTTCATCTACTTCTTTAAATATTTGAAAGCAAGTATCGTATGTATCCGAAAAACCGATCTCAGCTAGAGAATCCACCATGGCCTGCATTACTATCTCCCTTTTCTTGAGACCAACCGGGCCTTCACTTCTTAACCTTCCATTTTCAACATCCACACCCATTGCATACATAATGTCGATTTTATTACTCTCATTAAAACCCATCTTTCTTTGAGCTGATTCTACCCTGAAATTGATCATATTAGCCCAATAGTTATATAAATCTACAAGGGTCCCATCCTTATCGAAAATCACTAATTCAATGTTGTCTATTATATTTTTGTTAATCTCCAGATGAACCACTTATCGCCTCAATGTTTGATTTTACTAATCGTTCTGCTACCATTACCGCCTCTTTAAGAATATCCAGATTATTATCAAACTCCTCGTTGGTTACATATTTTTTTACTATTTTTCTAGCATAACTTCCGATAGCAACTCCATGGGCTCCTACTTCACACTGCTTTGCCAGCAAGCCGGTCTTACTGTTTGTACCACCCGAGAGAAAGATCATAACCGGTATCTCACTCTTTATTACTATATCAGCACACGCTACAGTCTGAAGTGTGATATTGAAATCATCTCCACCTCCACTCATAGGGTCACCATCCGCCTGAACAATCATGCGCTCCCCGGTAATGCTATACGCTTCTCTTACTCTTTCAATAAGATGTTTATTGGACAAAAATGTTCTGTCCAGGCACATACTGACATAATTACCGGGAATTAGTTTATCTAATAATTTCCAATCATTTCTTACTCCTTCATCATCCAACGTAATAGCATGAAGCTCCATTGTCTCCGTGCCTGCGGCAACACACTCCGGCAATATCTTTTCAAAATCCGCTTTTTTGTAGTAATATTCTATTGCACCAAAGCTACACGATTTCCCACAATCACCACATCCAATACACCTTGAATCATTGACGATAAAATCATCATTAATCGCCTCACGTTCGCTACAGGCCTTAATACATTCTCCGCATTCCGTACACAATTCTAGATCAATTTTGGCCTTTGCTACATGAGGATCCCCTTTTATGCCGATACTAACATTCAGATAAGGTCTTATCTTTATCTCTTTTCCTAAAAGCGGAGCCTTCTCATATGCGATCTCAATACCTTTTTTTGCAGCATTGACCACATCAACATTTGCTGACAAATCAAGAACATGCGTACCTGCTATGGTATAAATAGTTGACAACCTTCTGACTTCTTCAACGTCTTCATTCCCGGCTCCGCAAACTAACTTAAAACATCTTTTTTCGTTAAAGAGTTGCCTTAGTTGTTCGTATCTTCCCATTTGTACTTATATGCTTCCCGATAAAGTAGATTTCAAATATAATTATCAATACCCTTATAGAATGATTTGTAACTTGTTGGTGTTAATATATGGAGACCTTCCTTGCCTCTGCCGATCAGGTATCCGTCAATCTGTTCAATAAACTTTTGATTCCATAAATGCCTTTCCAGGATCATGTCTTTATCATCCTGCTCCTCTTTCTCAGAATAAAAATGAAATCCTTTATTCTCCTGACCAATATAACCATCCATACCAACACAGAATATTCTCTTAGCACCCATTGCTATCGCAACTCCCGCAAGAAGTACAGATACCGTTCTACAATTAGTCGTAATAAGTCCATTTTCTTCAATTTGAAAATCAGCATATGAATCTATATAGTAAATTTTCTCATAATCCCTGCCGGTGTACTCCTTTATCATCTCATCTGTGATGTACTGGCCTATCAGTAACTTCGATTCAGGCTCTACTGTATCAATATATTCAGTAAATCTCTTTTTGTTAACAAAACAATGATAATGAGGCTTGAATAGTCCACCTAAATAGTTTCCTCCTAATACAATAGGATTGTACCTAGTTATAAGTTTTTCAATCTTTGGTGCATATTCTTTGATAGAAGGCCCATTCGCTATTATTAAAAAATCTCTGCTATCATAACGATTAATATAAGGAACATCGGGATCACCAACAAGCCTCCTGTAGGCAGCCCTAGGGTTGGAAGATACCCACGCCTCTTTATCTGTTACTTGACTTAAACCTCCGATAATTCCCATATTGATAAGTTCATCCAGATGCGACCTGGAAAAACCAACTGTGTCCTCTAGTTTAATAATATTTAGAGCCTTCCATATGTCTTCAATTCTATACTCTTTATAATCTATTAAAGACTTCGCATAGCTTGGATGGCACTGAAACATACCGGATAACATATAAGGCAGCTGATAGCCCCAGTTATTTTCACTTTGCAGAGTAACAAAATATCTGTCTATCACATTTAACACCGGAATAGAATTGTATCTTTCTGATCCATGTTTTTCTAAAAAGGAAATGATTATCTCTGTTGGAAGGTTGCCTGCTGCTCTACCCATACCATAAATAGTACTGTCTATTATGTGTACTCCACAACGGATTGCTTCAAGTGAATTGGCAAAGGCCATCTGAAGGTTATTATGAGGATGAAACCCAACCTTGATATTTTGTATTTCAAGCACTGGTTCAAAGAGAGACTTTATCTGGTCCGGAAACATCGAACCATAACTATCTGCTATACAAACGTAATCCAGTACTACTTTCTTAACTAAATCTACAAGATACTTACGTTCATTTTCCGAATAATTAGCATATCCCATTACATTTAATGATACTTTATATCCCTTCTCCTTAATTTGCTCTAATAAAGAGATGGCCCCTTTTAAGTTATCTTTGTGGACGGCAATCCTCACCAAATCTACGACACTGTCATCTGCATCGCAGAAGTCATCGATCTCCACCTTGCCATAATCTGCCATCAACGCGAGCTTTGCCCCAACAATATTATCAGTAGCCTCACGAATCTGATCTTCCGGTGTAAACCTCCATAAACCATACTTTTTTCTGTCAAAATGTTTTTCTGTTCCCCTGAAACCTATTTCAACATATTCTACACCGCTCTTTGATAGCGCCCTATATACCTCCCGTACAAGTTTAGTATCAAATTCCCAATTATTGATATAACCACCATCCCTTATGGTGCAATCCAATATCTCAAATTCAGGTAATGATGTATTATTCATTTATTAATACTTAGCCTTTCAAATAATTCTTTAAGGTTTTTATAACTTTGTAAAATCATAGAGGAATCCACCATATAAGTAATATATTGAACACCACAATCGACCAGTATCTCTAAATACCTCTTGTCTCTTGCAAAAGAGCCACATGATTTGCCATTATCTTTTATGATCTTCACATTATCTTTTATTAATTTTATAACTTCAGGATCCTCAACCTCACCCGGCTTCCCCAAAGACTGTGATAAGTCATATGGACCTATAAAAACAACATCAATTTCAGGAATAGTTACAATTTCATTCAAATCCTGTATCCCTTCAACCCCCTCTATATTTACTACCACAAGTACATTCTCATTATTTCTATAAGTATGGTTTTCTGCTGCTGAGCCATACTTACCGGCTCTTGTAAATGGAGAAAGCCCTCTTTTTCCTTGAGGATGGTACTTGGAATATTCACTCGCCAGTTTCGCCTCCTCTTTTGTTGAAACATGTGGAATCTGCACACCGTGGGCTCCAATGTCTAATGCCCTTAAAATCAAATGAGATTCATTACCCGGCACTCGTATAATTGGTGCCATTCCCGTTATTTCAGCCGCTCTGACGATATTTTCTGCAGTCTGCATTTCAACAGGCCCATGTTCAGCATCTATTACTACAAAATCTATCCCACTATAGCCTATAGCTTCTACAAGTGATGGTGATGGTATTCCACTAAAAGTCCCGATGACGGTTTCTCCACCTCTCAATCTTTCCTTTAAATGAACATTTTGCATAACTTCAGCCTTTTTGCTTTTAAGTTAATAGAATAAATGTTTATTGTATACAAAGCAGTGAAATTAATTACTACTAAATGCCTTTAAATATTTACGATAGGCCCATTTCATTAAATCAAAGGCAAATAATTCAACTGGAAGCTTTATATATAAATTTCTAATCCGCCACATTATAATCCTCTTCATCAATTTACTCATAAAGTTGTCAATGTTTCTCAGCATAGCATAAACGAGCATTGCCTTGTTCAAAATTGTCGCAGTTTCTATACAACCATGCCAGACCCATGGCATCTCATCTATTTTTAAATACCCTTCTCCTGATAAATAGCTCTTCCAATCTTCAACCTTTTGCGGAACTTCTATACTGTAGTTTTTTATAATATTGTCAAAAATAGGAGAACCTGGGTAATACCTGAAAATAAACGGACCGGCTATGTCAACCTTCCGGTTAGCATCTATTAAATCAGCACAAAGCTTATATGTTTTTTCAGTATCAGCTTTTTCTTCACCTTCCAGACCTATAATAAAAGAGTATCTTGGAGTAATCATTGTCCCATCAAGCATTTTTGCCGAGTGAAGAATATTTTCAACCTTAATTCCTTTTTTAATTATGTCCAGTACCTTTTGTGAACCACTTTCTCCTCCCATCACAATAGACCTAAGGCCGCATCTTTCAAGTCTTAATACTAAATCTCTATCAATGTATTTATTATTAAAATAGTCAACTCGTGCCCATGCTCGCCAAAAGAATTTAAGATTTTCTCTCTCTATCAGATCTAAGAATTCAAACAACCTTCTTTTGTTAATAAAGAAATCTTCATCGTAGAATATAAAAGTATTTGCTCCGTAATTCTCTTGCAGTTTTTTGATCTCTTCAATTATAGAAGCTGCAGGCCTGAACCTATAACTTCTCTTCAAAATAACATTTATGCAGAATTGACACTTGTAACAGCAACCAAGACCCGTTAAAACCAGCATAACATCCAGGCGTTCATTATTATTACCTGCAAGTTCTCTCTGGTAAACGCTTTTCGAACTTAAGTAAAGCTCAATGTCTTCAAGTATACTATAATCAATATGAGGAAGAGTTCCTATATCGTCAGATTCACACGGTTCATTTAAAACAACATTCCCAGAATTATTCTTAAATCCTACACCCCTTATCTGCCGCAAGTCTATCTTTCCGTTTAAATAATCAATCAAGCTCAATATGGCATGATAACCCTCACCAGTAACTACTATGTCAATATTAGAATCCCTGAGTGTCTGTTCCGGAAATAGAATAGGATGAATTCCACCCCATACAATTGGAATTTCTGGATACTTTGCTTTTATTAATTTTGAAAGGTTAAACGCTAAAGGAACCTGGCTGGTCATTACTGAAAAACCAATCATTACAGTATCCTTGTCAATAGAATTCAGAGTTTTTTTTATGTAATCGCTTTTTACGGTACCATCTATTACCTGCACGGTTAGACCATGGCTTTTCAGAATAGTTCCGACTACCAATATACCGGTCGCAGGATAGATGCTACCGGAACTTCGATAGCTATAACTTGTACTAGGCGGCAAATTAATTAAAATAACTTTTTGATCCATATTTTGCTTAACAAATTCTATAGTATGATTAAAGCTCTCGCATCATAGCAAAAGGAGAAAATAGCATTCTTTTAATTCTTCTTGCAAATCCAATAGCGCCTATTGTTTTCAATGCTTTTACTAAACGTAATTTGATATTGTAGGGATCTACCAGTATCGCCCAATTATCATAATAGTGCGAAAGCATTTTCTTGTGTTCCTCAGAGTATTTTAAAATCGTTTCTCTCCGTTCGTTAGAAAATTCCTGAAACCGCTCTTCGTCCACAAGTCCCTCCTTAAAACATTTATCACCAAGTACTGTCCCTCTATATGGATAAAAAATATTAACTCCACTTATTGTCGGGTTAAGCCGTCTATTTAGATTTATCGTATCAAGTATCATCTCTTCACTTTCTCCGGGAATCCCAATAATATTAACCGCAAGCGTTTCAAGTCCATGTTTATGGCACAAATCAAATGCATTGATAATATCATCATTAGTCATTTTACGTCCCATTATTTCATTACGGACCGTTTCATTGCCGGATTCAACACCAAACAGCACCCTGAAGCAACCCGCACCTTTAAGCAAGGAAAATAGGTGATCATTTGCCATTTCTACCCGAGCTTGAACCATGAACTTTTTCTTAATACGCTTTCTGTATTTTTCACAGAACTCTTCTCTCCATTCATTATTTAACCCAAAGATATCATCCAAAATCCATATAAAATCGATATCTTTGCTATATTTTTCTACCACTTCTTCGATTTCCTGGATACATGTTTCCGGGCTCCTGAATCGTGGATAATTTCTTTTTCTTTCATACAGTTCTGCAAGCGCATGATTGCTGCAATATGTACACATGTAAGGACATCCTCTAGCAAAGAAAAAAGGCGCGTACCCCAAATCTTCTACTGTTCTCCTATACGGGTATACCTCTTTATCAGGATGTGGAAGTAAATCTAAATCTGTTATAAGGGCTTTTAATTTATTTCGCACAACTACTCCATTTTGGACAAAAGCAAAATTATCAGTCTCATTAAATGGATCCCCTTTTTCTATCTTATTTAAAAATTCTATAAACGATAATTCTGACTCTCCCACAAAGAAGCCGTCTATCATTTTTGTTTCTAATATGGCATTTGTATTTATAGTTGGATGAACACCTCCGCAGACTTGAACAACTGAAGGAAGCAATTCCTTTATTAAAGATGCTATTTCTTTAACATAGTTAAACTGAGACGATACAGAAGAAAAGCCGATTACCTCAGGCTTAAACGATTTTATCTCATCCAATAAAGAGTTATACTCTCTTTTGTTAGAAACAATAATTACCTTGGCATTGTGCTTTTCTTTTCTAGTAACACTTACAATTGAAGCCAATCCAAAGTGGTAATTATCATAATGAAATCCATTTATATTTGGATAAATAAACAATACATTCATAAACCACCCCCATATCTACTTAACGGTAAGAACAGCATGCATCCCCATAAGTGAATATACTTACACCTTCCATGAATCAATCAACCTTTCTGCCATCCTTAAATTTTCTTCTCCTCTCACTTCTATGGAAGAATAAGAATTGTTCACTTCATAAATACCTAATCGTTCACCCAATAAAGAACCTTTTCTCACAAATTCCGGATGAGTAACACAACACAGACCTTTTAAGCCAATAAAGCAAGGTTCTTTGTATTTTCTCGGGATATCTCCTTTGTCAACCCTTTCTATCCTACCGTCTTTCTCACTCCAAATCGACCTGGACTCCTTCCTCACTGCCAACACACTGTCAAACCCGTTTTCTACAAGTTGTATAATCATATCGTCTATAAGCTGCTTTGGCCTGAACGGAAAGGTTATTTCAAGATACACGATAATGTCAGGAAAGATCTTTAAATCCTCCATCCTTTCCATTGAATATTGGAGCACTTTCTCAACATCCACAAAATCTTCTGAGAGAGATTCCTCTCTCAGGAATGGCGCGCTGGCGCCTAATTCTTCAGAGAGTTTTGCAAGTTCAGGATTGTCAGTAGAAACCAAAACCTTGTTGATATATTTCGATTGCAATGCATGTTCAATTGTATAGCCAATCAACGGTTTGTCTCCCAGTAAATCATCTTCACCTTTGACAGGAATAACAGCAATAATGTTCAGCTTTTCGATATCAACATGAATATTGTTTTTCGTTTCCGGCTTAAGAGTTTCAAGAATACGGACAATGTTGGCACACCTCTCTTCATTTCCGTGGTGATAAATTCCATGATAGTGATAAACACTTGCCCCCGGATCATAAACTATCTTATATCCCTCATGCAGGATCTTCTCAGCCCAAACCCTGTCCTCTATATTAGCCAATGTTTCATCAAATGGATTCTCTTCCCATAATTTTCTGCGCAACATACTGTTCGCATTATGGAAAAAACTATCTTTCTGTTGTGTTCTTCTATCCAGACCAAATATTATGGAGAGATCTCTCTTGTCAGAATCTGGAGTAAAAGCAAGTGGTTCTTGGCGTCCGTAAACAGCTGCGACTCCATCATCATCAAAATTTTTTAACAGATTTGAAAGCCACTTGTCATTAACAGGAATACAGTGACCTGAAAGGCAAACTATATATTCACCTCTGGATTCCCTTATACCCATATTCAGAGCTAAACCCGGCCTAAAATCCTCACAGGTTATTACCTTCTTAATATTGAAATGTAGTGCTTTTTCAATAGTCTTATCCGTACTTACGTTATCTACCAGAATAACCTCAAAGTCTTTATAGTCCTGTTTAAAAACACCCATTAAACAAGGAGTTATCCATCGTTCTTCATTCTTAGTTCTGATGATAATTGAGATCACTTTGATTACACTCCTTCAAGATCCTGGACAATCTTATCGTATTCAATCCTTTGCCCTTTATATTGTTTCTCTGCTCTCATTATGAAATCAGCGAGCAGAAGATCTTCTTCAGTCTTGACAATAAGTGAGGTCTTTTTACTTACAGGATAATATCCTACCTTGCCACTGAATAGTGCACGTCCACGCTTCTCATATGTATCCATAAATGTCCTGCTTCGCCACATCATTATTGAATACACAAATGACTGAACTGGCTCTAAATCCTGAGTCTGGGCAAATATCTCTTCCGTCCTAAAGTTGACTGGCTTGTCTTGATAGGCACAGTGAACCTGCTCATTCTTTGTGGTTATAAGGGTATCAAGCCTCTTCTTAATAAAATATTTTATAACTTCTTTAACCTCATCACCCGTCTGCAAGGGAGATGTTGGGTTCACCCAGGCAAGCAGATCAGATGGATGTTTCAACATGAAATCGTAGACTACAGCGTCTGACTTTGTACTAGAGGAACCAAGGCTTACGGGTCTTTGATAAAACTCAACATCGTAACGCCTTGCAATTTCAGCAAAAATTTTATTGTCAGAATTCAAGACAACCTTGTTGAATACACCAGAAGCTTTTGCCGCCTCAATAGTGTAGTATATAAGAGGTTTACCGTTAATAAGTGCAAGGTTCTTCATCTTAAGCCGTGTACTCCCAATCCTTGCAGGAATCATCGCAATTATATTTAGATCTTCATTCACCGCTAACCTTTCACTGAAAGTTAATTCCTAAGCAATCAAGATCGATATCACACCTGATTATAGGTTAAAATCTACTTTATATTTCTTTCCCATTTGAATAAAATCGTCCAAGAGTTGCCTTGAAACCGGGATTCCTTCTTTAGTTCTTATCTCTGCAATCTTCTTCTCCGGATCACCAGGTACCTGAACGGGAACATCTATGCCACTCCTCGGCTCAGACCTCAATGCCTGCATCATTCCGGCCATTCTCTGTTTAAACACCGAAATTTCCTCAAAACAATCAATTCGCATAGCCGTAAAGAAATGACCTAAACGTCTTCTCTTCGACATATTACCAGAATACATTTCGCTGACATCAATTCCACAAGGCATGCCCGACAGCAAGCTGCAAAAAACATCCACCATCATACTCAGGCCGTAACCCTTGTATCCACCAATAGGAAGCAGGTATTTTGCGTTCTCCGGATCGGTGGTAGGATTACCACTTGAGTCAGCAACTGAATCAGGGGGAATCGGGGAGTTACTCTCTTTGTGCTGCAACACCCTGTTAAAGGTTATGGCGCTCGTAGCCATGTCGAGACAAAATGGCTCCTCCCCATCACAAGGCGCTACAAAACAGATAGGGTTATTGCCGAAGAACGCTCGATTGCTTCCGGTTGTCAAAACATGGGGAGTGGCATTTGTAAAGCACATTCCTATCATGTCACGCTTTGCCGCTAAGAGGGCAAAAAAGGCCGCCGCCCCAAAATGGCTGGAGTTGTAAACAGCTACATGTCCGGTACCCGCTTCTGTGGCCATTTCCATGGCCTTATTCATTCCTTCTACTCCAGCAGCATGGCCAAAAGTATGGTCACCATCCAATTTCCCCGTTGAAGCTGAAGTTTTTTTAAATTTGAAATCTGGATCCCGGTTTATCCTTCCCCCTTCCACTCCCATTATATAATGGGGTAAAAGCCGAATACCGTGAGAATCTATACCCCTCAATGACGCTTGTACAAGACCTTCTGCAACATGGCAGGACACATCTTCACGAACACTGGCTTCTACAAGAACCTTTTTCATGTATTCTGTTATATATTCTGCTTCTAAAAAAGTTAAATCCTTTGTCGTTTTCTCCATCGTATATCCCTTCTGACATCTCAATAAACAGTCAAAAACTAATCGTTTCCGCCTTGGACGGCAGATTTTATTTATTATAGCAAAGTTTATCTTTCAACATGCTTTACTCAAATCTTGAAAACTGGCCATCCTCAAACACGGTATTTATCCATCTGCCATTTTCCGTAATGCTCCTGTTTACCGCTTCAATAATCACGGTCGGAACGATAGACTCTTTGAAGGTAGATCTTTTATTATCCAAGTCTTTTACTTTTAAATGTCCACTCTCTATCTCGGTAACATCCTTAAGGAACCTGGTTATGCTGTCAATACCATAGCCCTGGAAAGATATATCACCACTTCGAGAACCATACATAGAACAGAAATCCGGATTAGGTTCTTCGATTCCTACTTCATCGCTTGTTACGCATATTCCACGTCTTTTCTGGTCTGCCTCGTAGCGTCCATTTGTACCAATAACTTTTATTCTCTGGTCAGACATTGCAGAGGAGCTTTCCGGGTCTATCCAATTAGTAAGAAATACTGAAGAAAACAATGCACCTGACGGCATCTCCCACTCTACAACAACTTGAATGGAGTCATAATTATCAATACCCCTGGAAGAAAGGTAATTCTTCTGCCCAATTGCCATTACTCTATTAGGAATGGCTCTTGTTACAAAATATATAATGTCCACGTAGTGTATGCCCAGATATTGAAATATATTGGTGCCCTCTACCCAGCTTTTGAACTTTTCCTCTGGTATACTCTTTCGCTGACTATACTCTACAATAAAATAGAGAGGATCACCAATCCTTCCACTAAGAACAGTATCCTTTAGTTTCAAATTAGAACGATCCAGTCTCTTGTGGAATTCAACAGCACAGTATACTCCGAATTTTTTCTGAAGTTCTATAAGTTCAATAACCTCTGCTATCGTCGGTGCAAGGGGCTTTACAACGAGTGAGTGGATGTTGTTTCCAACGGTATCGCCAGTCATGTCCCTGTGCATGTGATCAGGGACCACTACTATTGCACAGGCCGGCCTGGGAATCTCATGTATCGCAACCTTATAAGCCTCCGGATTGTATGTGTCTGAATCAGGAAAATATCTTGGTACAATGTCAAAACCGAATAATTTATTAAGCTTCTCGACTTTGCCCTTTACTGTTTTTATTCCTTCAATATGTGTCCCCGCAATATATACCTCTCCCAGACATCCACAACGTGCCCATTCGTAGATAGCTGGCAAAATGGTCCCATATCCATCAGTACCTCTTCCGCACACATACATACCAGTACCAATCACCAGTATGTTTAGTAGCTTTTTGTTGATATATCCTTCCATCCTGCTCTAATCTTCAATAATTATTTATCATCCAAAAACAATTCGCTGAAATGTGAAGACAACTCTACTTTCTCACTATCATCAAACACATGTCTATTCCATACATTATCAGGAATATCTTTTGTAAAATGATTTTCAAGTAGCCATCTTATCGCCCATAACAATTTCTTCTCGGAGCCTACATAGTAGCATGAATCAAGACCAGGTTTTAATGAAGGATCCAGTATCTGGCCCTTTATATGGCAATATTTCCCATGACCATCATACTGTAGAACGGGAACCCTGTTCTGAAGAGCCTCTTCCACTGTTGTTGAGGAATAACTCACAAGAAGATCAGCAATTGTCAGATAATCTTCAAAAGTGCCCTTTGAATGAACATTGTAACAGTTTGACTTAACCAGTAACTCTTGAAAGTCACTTAATTTCAGGTAATCTGAAGGCCTGAATCTCACTATTAAGTGTACCTCTTTCAGCTTTTCAACAGCTCTTATCAATGAGTTAATATTTTCAATGTATTCATCAACGGTCTCATATACGTATGGCCTAATACCTTTACTAAATTTCGGTGTACCAGCATGAAGAATTATGATTTTATCATAATGTTGTGGAATCAGTTTTCTTTTTGTACTCGACCTAATATCCTTGTCTTTTCTTATTCTTGTAAAAAGCAATGGACCTGTTATTATGGGAATGCTGCTTGATGGTCTGTTTCTTAAATAACTCATAGCCCATGGAGATTGAATGGCTAAATATTTATAATGTGTATTCATCAATCCTAAGCCATGCTCTCCCCACTCCATATCTGCATATCTATTTGAAGCGGGCACATGAGAACCATGGGAGATGAGGACAGAGGTAATGTTATGGATTTTTGAGAGTTCTCCGAGGTTATAAAATATTCCTCGTGACATCTGTGATAAAATCAGATCAGGCTTTATACTTCTCAATAATTTATCTAGATTATATGTCTGTCCATAAAGGTTAATCATAAGCGGGATTATTTCATTCTTAATCTTGGAAAAAACCAATCCTTGAAGATCAACCCCTTTATATCTTAATATCTGCCTGTTATTTGAAAAAAAATCGCTTAACCTGTTTATCGAATTATTTAACTCCCTTGAGAAAACTCTTCGTATTTTCCCTGGTGAAAATACGGGTAATAAGACAAGCATATTCCTATATCTATTAAGAGAAAGTGTATTTTTGACATCATCTTTTACATTATTACTGTTCAACAAAATCGAAATGAAATTGTCAGATATTTTAAGGAATGAACCAATAACCTTCTCAAGACTGTAAGATTTAGACGAATACAATACAACCTTTCTCCCTTTTCTCTTATACCTGAATAACAGTAGATTAATCTGAAAAGCAAACTTCTTTAGAACTTCTAACAATGACTCTTTACCTTTTTCAATGTAAGATCCAAGCCTCTTCTCCCTTCCCTCAAACAGTTGAACCTGGACCCTATTTTGTGCTGCTAGTTGCCCAACTATCACACATAGAATCCTTTCCTCCCGAAGAATAGTGTTCAAAGCTTTTGGAGGATATTTGTACTTCATTGTTACTATTTTTTCAGGTTTTAGCTGTTCAATAGCATTATGTACAATCTCTGTCAGCCATAAAAGATATAGTATTGAATAGTGTCTTAGACAGAAAATAAATGAATTACTGTAACCCTCCTCTATACCGAAGCAATCTTTTATATTTAGTAATCTTCTAAAAGGCTCAATTACCTCAGCAGATTTCAAGAGAATGTTCTGATGAGATTCTTTACTAAAGAATCTGGTGGTATTAAAAAAGAAAATATTTTTCCTTTTTAGATAAGCCTGTGCATCCGGCTGGATAGCAATAATATTAACACGCTCACTTTTCAGTTCATCAAACGATCTTTGAGTAATAAATGTTTCCACCTCATCTGTATTTTCAAATATTATAAGATTCTTTTGCACGATTCATTCTGTAATTTGTTGAAGCGTATTAACCGATGTTAACAAATTCGTAATAACGAAAGAATGAATTTTGGAATAGGGAAAAAATCGTCTATAGGAAGTAAGAGAGAATTTATCAGTAAGAATCGTAATTTCTTCAACAAATAATTTTTGTTATTTCTATAATCATCTTCTACTTTCCTTAAGAAATTTATATTGATAACGTCCTTCTCGTTCACCAGCAAATTATTCTTATCCAAAAGGCCATTTACTTTCAAAATCATTACAACAAATTCATTTCCATACTCTAATGAATAACCACATTGGGTTGAAATTCTTTTTAAAACCCCTAAATCGAAAGAAAAATTATGCTCTAAGTCTAAATACGCCAAAAAGTCCTGACACCATTCTTTTATCCCCGGAACTTCTATAAAAAGATAACCATTAGGCTCCAACAATTTCCTGTATCTCTTCAATTCTGCTATGGGATCCCTTAAATGTTCTATTACGTGAGATAGTATAATCAACTTTGGTCTCTTCTTTAAGGTATTCAACTGTGAGACATCACCCTTTATAAGCCTCAATCCTTTTGTTCGCCCAAATTCAAGAAGGGTATCATCCCAATCAAAACCAATTACATCATAGCCTGCATTGTACCAGGGGACAAGATTTGCACCATCATTACAACCAATTTCAACAATTAAATCATCTTTTTCAATATGTATTTTTGATTTTAATAATTCGTACCTTTTGATTGCAAATTGCTGCACTCTTTCTTGAAATATACTTTCCAGATCACGAAGAGAATAAGTCTTTCCCCTTAAATTATAGGAGATCTCTTCATAGTATTTTTGAGATGCCTTTTCATTCATAACTGGATTCTTAAATAAAACGCCACAACTTTCACATAAAAAAGTATCTACTGATAAACCATGCCGCTCTTTTGACGCTATCAAAGTGGCCTGATCACATTGACAAATGGTACACTTCTCATAATAATGAAAATCACTATCTTTGATTATTTGTAAATAGCGTTTTCTGGCAGATCTCTGAACTCTTGTTAACCAAAATGGGTAACTTCCATCGAATCTTAATCGATCTGACAATATATTTTCTTTTATATTCATTTGTTAATTATAATTACTCCTGACCCTTATTATATAACTCAAGTCAATCAAGATTGGAAATATCAACTTCTTTTTCAGTTGCCATAGACTTTATTACCTTCCTTAAAGAAACTGAACGTGTTATCACTCTTCCATTCCCATCCTGTTCCTTTCTAACTGGAATCAGATTTGTTTTTTCTCCTTCTTTTTCAACCTTCATGTTTTGTTTCTTAAGTGTAACACGCAACCTGCCCATTAACCTTCCGAAAAGATATTTCAATCCTCCTATGAAGCCTTCTCTTTGTAATATTCCCGGTATTTTTCTTAAATAGTACAATATAAATACTCTTAAAAACTTAAGAGCATAATTACCTTTCATCTTGTTTTTAATGTAATGTCTCTCCATCTCATCTTTTAATAAATTCTGCCAACTCTTCACAACTTCATCTGGCTGATCTGTATAATTGACAAAACAATCTTCTTTTTCACTTCTACGAACTAACATAGACGCATTCGTATCACTAACAGACTCCAGATATTCATCTTCATTCGTTATGTAACCCTTCAACCTGGCATAATCGTAGAGTGCTGATCCTGGCAGAGCTAATGGGTAGTTGATAGAAAATTGATGCCATCCGATATCTATCTTTTTTAAAAAATTGATGGAATCCCGAACCGTTTCAGTCGTTTCTCCCGGCATTCCCAGAATAATAGCAGGAACAGTAAAGATGCCAGCATCCTTGGTCCAGAGAGCTACCTGAATATTTTGTTCTACGCTGGTTCCTTTTTCCATTATATCCAACATCTTCTGTGAACCACTTTCAAATCCATATTCAATCATCCAGCAGCCAAGTTCTTTAAGAGCTTGCAAAATATTTTTATCTACTGTATTTACCCTTGCACCACATACATAAAACAATATATCTAAATTTCGCTCCTTCATACCTTCTATAAATTCCCAGTAATATTTCTTACTGGGAAGGAATAGCTCTGCACCCAGGCTGAAGAATCCCACATTGTATTTTTTTATCAAAAATTCAATATAATCGAATAAATATTCTAACGAATTTAGACGTATACCTTTCATATGCCTTTGGCAAAAAGTACAGCGATGTGTACAACCCCTTGCCGTATGTACCACCATCATCTTTTTATCTCTTCTGTGTTCGTCATAAAATCTTGGATCTACATCGTCGTAACCGCTCTTAATAAATCCCTTGATATACTCAAATGGATCAACAAGATAGTGCTCCATATCCAACAGGTCATAAGCTGGATAAGATATGTCATCAATATTCTTAATCTGCTCTCTTTCCTCTGTTCTAATTATTTTGTTTTGGTCATCTCTAAATGATATCCCTTTTACTTCGGTTAAGCCTTTACCACCATTTAAGGAGGAAGCTAACTCTTTAATAGCAATCTCACCTTCACCATGCACGACAACGTCTATGCAAGCATTCTGCAGCATTATTTCCGAGGCAGCTGAGATGGATCCACCCATTATTAATTTGGCCATGGGAAAGTTTTCTCTAATAAACTTGCTCATATCTTTAATATACTTATATGCGGTTGAAACTACGCCACTAAAGCCAATAATGTCCGGGGCATAATTACGTATCCTATTAAGCACTTCCGAATTATTGATCCGCTCGACATCCACATTCAGGATCTGCACATCATGCCCCTCTTCAATGAGCGATGCCGCAATATAAAGGGCACCAAAAGGGGGATAATATGTTGGCTTTTCTCTAAGCGGTGGTATTATTATCTGTATTCTGTATGGCATTACTTATCTCAAAAACAGTAACTTATAATCTATTTTCTAATTCTAGAAGAACTCCAGTCACAACTTTGATTATTCTTCCATTATATATTCTTTTGATTTCTACAATAATCTAAAACTTTTCACCACATAATTTTACGTTATCTTCTAGCAATGATATCGCGTTTGAAACATGCCCCATGGAAATTACCTTGTCATCTCCCCATGCTTTAGCATATCTTTGATTTGCCCGCTGAATCGATGTGTTGCAACCCATGCCAGCATCAATAGCCTCAAGAAACCAGCGGATATACGTTCCAACACGCTCTCCCGCTCGGCCGTCTCGGAATGGATCCAATTGATCTAATATTAATGAAAAATCTCCAAAAAATGGTTCACTTTCAGGTTTCTCCTTAAATCTGCGAATTGCCTTCATAAGTATATTAATGTTATCAAAAATCACCTTTTCATATCCCCATTTGTAAAATAAATGTGAATGCAATCCGGTAAGATCACAGTGCACACCTCTGCATCCTGCAATCACAGCTTCAGTAACTGCAGAAGAGACTCCTACCCCTACCGCAATATCAACACCATGAGCAGCATCAGAGGCCGGACGCCCATATACGTCATCCAACAGAACACATCGGCCAGTGGCTTTTGCGCTAACTAACAACTCATGAATTTCCGGTAACGCGTTTATTACTTGAGGCTTCTTTGATTTGATAATTAAACCTACCTCCACATCCTCTAGTATCCATTCTAGAAAATTTCTATAAAAAGACAGCATCATTGCTTTAGAGTAGTATGCCTCCGGACAAAACATGTTATCATAAAGTGCAACGAAAAACCTTCCACCTTCATTGTAAATACGTTCCCGTAAGCAATCACTATCATTCCTATTTCTAGAGAAAACCGCATCATAAGGAAATCCGGAAACAATACAATAATCATTTCTATTTCTGTCACTTTGCAAATACTTAGGGGATCTACCGTTCCATGAAAAAAAGATATGGTCTGGATAATATCCAATCATGTCACTCACTGGAATAAACAATTCTGAACGTTGCTTACTAACACGAATTCCACCAACAAAGTCAAGAGCTATGCGTTGAGCAATATTGTATGCGCTACTTTCCACCGCATCATGATGAACCTTTATATTAAACATTTGATAGAATGTCTGCCAGTATTCAACATCTTTAAGTAATTTAATCCCCTCTCTCAAAAACCACTTTCCCGTTCCTTCTAAATCTTTGTTCTTACAAACCATAGTCTTATTGAAAGCGGTTAAGAATGAACTCCTTTTCAAAGGTGCTCTCCAGACAGAGCCAATACTACAGGGGATATCCCTTCTCCAACAGAGACTTACCCAACGCATTCCCATAGATTCTATTTGTCTAATATGTCTCTTAGTAATAGGATTGTTATAAGAACGATCAAAATATATAAGCACTCTTTCAGGATCTATGTGGCTGTCAGGATACCAGAATATGTCAGAACGGCGTTTTAAATCTATTCCTTCTGCATAGTGGATAGCAATACATGAACCTTCGGCAGAAGTAACCCTCAACCTTTTAGGCAGGATATTTACCAAAAAGTCTTGACTGAAATTATATAATTTTTTTATAAATGAATGAACCCGACGATAATCTAGAAATGGAGTGCAAACTTCGAGTGAGATTGTCTTGTCGGGCCAGGCATATTGCAACTCAGAAAATGGCCCATTCTCCGGACAGATAATAGTATGACGGTATTGCCTTTTTTCATTGCGAATTTGCCATCGTATAATACATAAGAGCCTTAAGGTTGGAAAAATTTCGTCGTAAATACGTTTTTCAAAATAAAGGTCAAGTTTATTATTTGTAAGGAAAGAATCTAAACCATGATAAACGGACGATCTCCTAAACCTATCTACTATGGCAATAGTCGTTTCTGATGTAAGCCTATAAGATTCATATAAAAGTGCCTCTCCGGTTTCCGAACGCATATCACCCATACTATATTCGATCTTAACAGCTCGGATCTTTAGAATGCGAATAAATCTCAAACATTGAAAAAGAATCCACCCCAAATACGTTTTCTCCATAAAGCAGACATCAATACTAAGTCTTGAAATATTAAGACAGAGTATTTTCCATAAGGTGGAGAGGGAAAGATCATTAAGCCAGATGACGCTATTTTTACTGTCCTTCATTTAAGAATCTAGAAATCTTAAACTATTAATTGACTAATCTTATTGCAAATGTCAAAATCTGAAACTGTAACAAATATGCACATAGATATCTGCATCACGATCATCTATCTGTTCTTCTGTAATGTTGCAAGAATGCAATTTGGGTAATTTTGTCCGTGGAATAAGCATACCTCACAACAACTCACGAACATACGGGATGTACCACTTTATCTGATAACGGGAGAATCTATAAGTATTATCCTTCCTTCTCTTCTCGTCCATTCCTCGTAATCCAAAGCAACCGATTCTACTCAATAAATCTGATATCTTAACTTCCATTCTCCGTTATCTTTCTTCCAAAGGTGAGGAGATCTAAACTTGTCACAAAGCATGTAAAAATATTCAGGCTTCATATCTATATGATCCATTATTTCATTGAAATATTTCTCTGGAAACTCGCCATCGAAGCGTCTAACTAAAGCGACCCCTTCTTCTCTTGTTATATGCCTGTTCCTTATTTCCTGTGAGGCATCGTATGTCGCACGACCAAGCCCAAACTTAATATAAGTTGTGTAGTAATGGAACCCGTCTATGCGATCATCCAGACTGTTGTATTTGCTATAAGTCCCTTCCGTTCTAACCGGATTTGCCTGAAAACCGGCGTGTTCAACGCTATAGTAATATGCTTCCTGAGGTGTCCACTTCAAATAATACCCTAAATATTGCACTTCAATATTTGCATTTTCTATTTCATCAGAATCTGCAGGTAAATACGTCAAAATATCATTCAAGGTAAATTTATATTTATCAATAAGTTCCTGAACGGGAACTCCCCCCAGATATATCTCTGACATATGCTTCATCGTATAATACGACTTATCCCTGAGAGATGTTGAATTATCAGCAATAGGATTGCCGTATTCCGCTTCATTCTCACCATAAAATATCAAAGGAATCCCGTACTTGCACGCTATCTTCGGAGCAAGGTTTTTCTGCCCAAGGATAAAAGGTTGAAATGGATGAAGCAAATTTTCAATAGCCAGTTTAGTAAGAGTTGAATGTACCTTACCATTGTAATTAAATGAGATATTATCGAAACCACCAACATTAATCCAGTTGAGAAAGTTTTTCAAACCTACATTAGTATATACTATAGGTGGCCATGTAATGGTTAACGGATGCATTCCGTATTTGTATTTCAAGATATGAGATGCATAAACACTATCCTTACCACCACTTCCCGGTACAATACAGTCATAATGACCATCATTTCTTCGATGCTTATCCAGGAGCTTCATGAGTTCCTGTTCGCGTAACGCCCAGTCAATTTTCTCTTTTTGTTCCGCAAACCTACATGCGTTGCAGATACCCTCTTCATCAATATGTAAGGTCGCATGCTTTTCATCCCTTGTATGCTTAAACTCCGGTGTTGACGAAGGTCTTTGGTTAGACATTACACATCGTTTGCAGTATATAACTTTTTCAGGCAATCCATATTTTATTTCCAACTTTTCTGACATTCAATTCCCCTTAGACTGTTCTTTAATAAAGGATGCCAATTTACTATATATTTTCAAACCCTGTAATCCGCTACGTTCAGGATGAAACTGGCAAGCAAAAATGTTTCTACTCTGCAAACTAGAACAGAACTCTACATTCCCATATTCTGTATTTGATAGAATGATATCTGAATGTTCCGGTTTAACATAAAACGAATGGACAAAGTACATAAACTCTCCATCAGGCAAACCCTCAAGTACAGAGGAGTTCCATGAATTACCACTAATATGAATATTTCCATGAATGCGACCCCACCCAACATGTGGTACTTTAAGACGTTTTTCAGAAATTCCCACAGGATTATCAAAGCGAATGACGGATCCTTTAATAATTCCTAATCCCTGGTGGCTTCCAAACTCCTCACTTTCATCCATTAATAAATGCATTCCGAGACAAATCCCTACAAATGGTTTAGAAGAGGTTGCTACATCTTTCAGGACATGAATTAAATCCAGTTTTCTAAGCGACTCTACTGCATCTCCAAAAGCACCTACACCAGGCAGAATCACTGCATCTGCTGAAAGAATTTTCTGCTTATCGGATGTAATACTTGCTTGTATACCAACGTTATTACAGGCATGTTTAACGCTAAAAAGATTGCCTACTCCATAGTCCACGATTGCAACGTTTGGTTTATTCGACTCAATCATTTACTGATTTTGCAACCTGACACCGACATTCTAACCCATTTTGAGTTAAATATTCTTTTATATCCATGATTGCTGTATCCTGTATTCTTGAAGAAATGCTTCTGTTTTTTAGGTATTCAGTATTGCCTTCACCTGAAAAGCTTTCCTCTGTTTCATATTGTTTTACAAAATTATAATGCAGAATTGACGCCATGCCTACTGCGTCTGCCTTACCTTCGGCAATTACATCGTTTACATGAGATATTTTCCCTGCCCCTCCACAAGCAATAACCGGAATTGGTACAGATTCAGATACTTTCCTCGTGAGTTCTAAATCAAACCCCTTCCCTGTTCCTTCCTGATCAATAGAGGTAAGCATTATTTCACCGGCACCGAGTTCAACCACTTTCAATGCCCAATCAAATACATCTACACCTGTCTTCTCGCGACCATTGTCAGTATATGCTTCATAGCAACCATCAGATTTCTTAATGGCCTCAATAGATACCACAATAGTAGATGAGCCAAACCTCCTTGATGCTTCTTTAATCAATTCAGGTCTTTGAATAGCCGCTGTATTAATGGAGACTTTGTCTGCACCTGCTTCCAAAACAGTCCTGATATCATCCACTGTTCTCAAACCTCCACCAACAGTTAAGGGTATGAAAACCTTTTTGGATGTTCTTTCTATTGTGTGTAATAAACTATTTCTTCCATAAAGACTCGCAACCACATCCATATAAATAAGTTCATCTGCACCATTTTCATAGTAATACTCTGCAAAATGCTCAGGTTTGCCCAGGACCCGTAATCCTTCAAGGTGAATACCTTTAACAAGGTTTGGGCCCTTTATATCCAGACGGGGAATAATTCTTATAAAACTCAAGATTTATAATATATTGATCTATTATTTAATAATGCTTCCGCAAGTATTAAGTCTTTTTTCGTATCTATATCTACAATCACTTCATCATTGATTAATGGCTTGAATTTAGTCCCAAAAATCGAATACCTTATCTTTTTATCATAAGGCAGCTCTCCCCTGTATCTCCTCAAAAACTCATCTTTCTTAAATATAAGCGTATGTCCATCGTGGATCATCTTCTGAGGTAATGACTGCCTTCTGTAGTGACTCTCCATCGCCAGAGGAAGGACTTCTTCATTATAATCAAACATCCACTCAGGATGAAACTTCTCCACATTTTGCATACTGATTACAGAATCATAATCATTATTTTCCTGCATAAAATTTAACGCCTCGTAGAATAAGGCCGGGTAACGTGTTGGGATATTCCCATAAACAAGGCTGCAATATTCACAGTCCTGTCCATTGCTTTCAATAGCATCCGCTAAAGCATCATCAATCTTACTTTCATCTGCACAAAACCTTGAATCGCGCTTAATATAAGGCATATGTCTTCTATTACAGTATTCTATCAAGTCTTTAATATCTGTAGATACTATGGTTTTAACATTGCTCCCCAGCGATATTGAATATTCAATAGCATATTCAACAACCATTTTATCATTTATCTTTACAACACATTTATTGCTTAACCCTTTACTACCCGCTCTTGCGCATAAAACTGATAATACTTTAACCATGTTCTCTATAAATTAAAAAATATCGATACCACCATGTTCAGCACGGTGCTTAATCAAAGATTCATCTTTTAAATAATCGTCGACAAGATTTCCAAAAATATTTCTGAGTTTACTATTACAGGATTCAGTAGGAATTGGTTTAACTCTTGAATTTACATCTTTTATCATTTCATCTCTTTTAGCTATTAATCGCTCGTCAGAAAACTTGTCTGTCAAATTTATGGTAAAATCTCTTGCATCTTCAAGCTTTACTATAAATTCGTGCAATTTATCTTTTGGTATTCGGCCGGACGAAACTGCAAATTCAAAGAGCTGTGTGCCAGGATATGGAGTCGCAAACATTATGGACTTCAAAGGTATTTTGTTTCTGACACAAAACTCGACTGTTTCACGGCAGGACTCATCATCTTCACCAGGCATCCCGATTATAAAGGATACAGGAAGCATCATGCCGTATTTTCTATTTATCCTTATCACATTTTCCATTTGTTCAATAGATGCTATCTTGTTCATACTCTTCAGCATTCGAGAAGAGCCGGATTCAAACCCATAGGATATTGAAACGCATCCGGCATTTCTCATGACCTCAACAATATCATCTTTTACCAGGTTAACTCTACCGGTACAGGACCACAATAAATCCGGAATTTGCTTTTGCACTTGTTCACAAAATTCGTAAACTCTATTTTTTTGTGCCATAAATTCGTCATCCTGGAAGGACACAAAGTCAATCTCATATTTCTTTTTTAAATATTTTAACGTATCAATGATATAATTAACCGAATGTGCTCTAAAATGGCTACCCCATGGCTGATAACAAAATGTGCAACTAAAAGGACAACCCCTGCTTGAAATAAAATCAATATCTTTACCAAACCCGATAATAGGGTTAGCCAGATATATTTCCATAGGAAGGAGGTCATATGCAGGCACATCACTCTCTGAGTCAAGATCATTCAACTGGTCCGGTTTTCCTGAAAATAATATCTCTCCATTTCTCTTGTAGTAAAACCCCTTTATGTGCTTTAAATCCTTCAAATTGTTACTTTTCAGTTCCTCAAGGAGATCAATTATAACTTTCTCACCCTCTCCTGCACATACAACATCAACTTTTGAATTTTGTAGTAAAAGCTCCGGAACCGACATTGCAGCACTGCCTCCGGCAATTATTACCGCATTTCGATTTACTTTCTTTATTATCTCTGCATATAATATTATCCGCTTATAAACGGGAATCTGCCCGCCAATGAGAACGACATCGAACTTTATAGATCGGATTATTGATCCAACCTGCTCTTCGTTATAGCGATGTGCATTAATATCGATAAATTCAGGCGTTATACCCATCTTTTTCCTAATTATATTAGCAAGGATAGCCAACCCGTGAGGTATGTGTCTGGGCTTATCTGTTAGCCTAATCGGTGGGTTAATTATTAATATTTTCATAAAATACTCTTTTAATGCTTACTTGAAAAACTTTCAAATATCTTTTTCATGCTACATATTTCCAATCTCTTCCAGGCTCTTCCTGTACTCTTCCCATTGTCCAACATCAAACCAACCATCATGTATGGGATATACAGAAACCTTCCCTCTCTTTGAAACATTTTCAATTAATGTGTTCATATCCATACATTTATTATCAGGGACCATGTGTAAAATTTCAGGTTCCAGAACATAAACGCCTGTGTTAATAATCACATCATAATTAGGCTTTTCAATAAAGTTCTTTAGGATCCCATGATCTAACTCAAGAATACCGTAAGGCACTTGAATCTCCTTATGACATCCTACTAATGTCATAAGATTATTGTGATCCTTATGCCACTTCAGGATGTCTGCATAATCTGCGTTCAAGATTGTATCGCAGTTCAAAACAATAAAGGCTTCTTGAACCTTACCCTTTAACAATGATAGACTGCCAGCCGTACCCATATAATCTTCCTCCTCAACCCAATCTACATTATAAGGAAAATTATTTTCACTCAAAAACAACTTTATATATTCTTTTTTGTAATTAAGCGTAAAGATAAAGTTGTGAAAGCTATGTTTATACAGCTTATCCATTATCACTTCTATTATTGGCTTTTCTCCAATAGGAATTAAGGGTTTCGGCAGTACTTTTGTAAAGGGGTCAAGCCGTGTACCTCTCCCCCCTGCCATAATTACAATATTATTTGTAAAAAATTGTATTTGCTTTTCCGATTCATCCTTACCAAATATATCAGTCCATAATATTACATCTACAACCTGATTATTTTTATCCAAAACGGGGATTTGTTCAATTTTTTCGCTAAGCATTATTTTCTGAGCCTTATCCTTTTTGCTGGGTTCATCATAGATGATAGAGGTAAAATCTTTAAACATTACTTCTTCAATTTTATCACTAAATTTGAGCCCATTTATGAGCCCTCTTCTGATATCACCATCTGTAACAGTTCCAAGAAGACTATCAGTCTCGTCTGTAACAAAAAGGATCTTTTCTGCTGTGTCATTGAGTTTCTGCATGGACTCTTTAAGGCTTGTATTAATAGAAACTAAAAGAGATTTAAATTTGGTTTTTTTCATAATGTCAACATACCTTCACGTTTAATTCATAAAACTGTTTTCCGGACATGTCAGATAATGTAATCTCCCTGAGAGTCTCAACTATTTTGTCGCTCGTATTCCCATCACCATATGGATTTTTTAATCCTTTTAGCGAATCTCTAAATCCATTAGACATCGCTTTATTTATAGCTGCTTCTATTTTATTTTGCTCGCATACGGGCACATCAATAACATTAGCCGCTCTTATCCTCCCTTTTTGTCTGTCACCTATATTCACAACTGGCAATTCAAATGAAGGAGCTTCTATTATGCCGGATGAAGAATTTCCAATCATTAAATTCACATTCTTTAACAACGATAAGTATCTTAATTGTCCAAGTGAACTGAACAAACAGGATTTTTCCGGATAGTTTCGGACAAAATCTTCTATCTTTTTGATTATTGTCCTACTTCCTGTATCAGCATTGGGCAGTGTAAGGATCCAGTAAATCTCTGAAAATCCATCTACTACATTTAGAAGAGTATCAATATGACTCTTATCACTATTATTTTTGTATGTTACCGGATGATAAGTCATTATTCCCCAAGGTTTGTCAACAGGTAGTTTTAATTCATCAGTCAATTCCTGTTTTTTTAATAACTTAAGGCGGTGAATATTATCCAACCCGGGTGCGCCAAAGCAAAAAATATTTTCCGGCCTCTCGCCCATTTGCGTTATTCTTTTTGCATATTTGAAAGTTGATGGAAAATGAATATGGCTCATCTTTGTTATTGCATGGCGAAAAAGTTCATCCATTACTCCCTCTGTAGATTCCCCTCCATGAATATGTGCAACAGGTATATTAAAAGGAACTGCTGCAGTAACTGCCGCAGAAATCTCAAATCTATCTCCTAAGACAAGTACAATATCCGGTCTCAATCTCGAATAGGCATTCGCAAATCCTATCATACCAAGCCCCATTGCGATTGCTATTGCTTCTTCTGAATCTGAAGACAGCAGCACCTCTATCCTATCCTCAATTGGGATTCCGTCATTTTCAATTTCATTAACAGTCATACCAAACTCAGGAGAAAGGTGCATTCCTGTTACTATTAACTGGAGTTCAAGGTTGGTGGCTTCATGAATAGCTTTTATAATCCAATACAGTAAACCGTACTCTGCTCTTGTTCCCGTTACTACAGCAATCTTACGCATGTTTAAGATCTTCCCATTTTATAACGGAACCTACACTAATATCGACTCCTGACTTCATACCAACAACGGTATCTTTAAACTCTGCTGATATTCCTGTTCCTGGTCTTTTTTCAAAAATATTATCAGGAGAGATTATTTCACCGGCTTTTATCTCCCTCGCTGTGACAAGACTTCTCCGCACAGTCTTTTTTGTATCTCTCTCACTTTCTGTAGGCTTTTTAACTCCATCTCCCATCGCCTTTTCAACATTCCTTATTGCGGTTATCATTGCACTCAACTCTTCTGGTTCTAGTGATGCTTTATGGTCAGGACCGTCCATATCCCTATCCAGTGTAAAGTGCTTCTCAATAACTTTTGCCCCAATTATAACAGCCGCAATTGCAACCTCTATACCCAGAGTATGGTCTGAATAACCAACGGGTACTCCAAATGCTATTTCCATTGTTTTGATTGCTCTGAGATTTACATCTTCTATCCTGGCAGGATAACTTGACACACAATGCAAAATAGTCAATTGTGGTTTTATGTTCAATGAGTTCCATTTATCATCTATCCAACTTAAAGCATTTTCAACTTCCCCTAAATAGGACATACCGGTTGAAAGAATTATAGGCTTTTTCTTAGATGCAATATATTGGATAAGCGGTTTATTTGTAATCTCTCCTGAAGAAACTTTGAATATTTCCATACCCAACTCGTCTAACATATCAACACTTTCCTCATCAAATGGAGTAGACAAAAACAAAATATTCTTTTGTCTGCAATAGGCGAAAAGATCTTTGTGAGCATTTTGAGATAACTCAAGTTGTCTCAACATTTCAATCTGAGACTCACTTGTTCCTGTATTCTCAATTTGATACCTTGCTTTGTCTGCATCACTAGTAACGAGTTTATCGGCTTTAAAAGTTTGAAACTTTACTGCATCTGCACCCGCTTTAACTGATACATCAATCAGCTTCTTGCAAGTTTCCAATGAACCGTTGTGATTGACACCGGCTTCTGCAATTATGAATGTCTTCATTTAGCAGGTATCCCTTTTACTTTTAGACCGTCAGGTACATTATTTGTAACCACTGCTCCTGCCGCCACAACAGAATTGCTACCTATTGTTACTCCTTTAATAATAGTTGCACCAGGGCCTATAAATGAATTATCACCAATTGTTACTCCACCCGCAATTACTACCCCGGGGCATATATGAGTATGCTTACCAACAAAACAATCATGGTCTATTATTGCTCCAGTATTAATAATAGTGTTTTCACCTATAAACGTATTTGTTTGAATAGTTACACCGGCCATAACCTGAACACCATCGGAAATCGTTGACTCCCCGGACACAATGGAATTAGGATGAACTAAAGATATGATCTTAAAACCCGCACGCCTCACCACATCAAACAAACGACAACGTACGCCATTATCCTTTGCACTGCCTACCGCAACACACGCAGTTCTTATACCATTACTAAATATTACAGAAAGCTGATCATCTCCACCTAATACAGGAATACCAAGAATCATCGTACCTTTCTTTAACTGAAAATCTAAAATACCAGTAATCTCATACTTGCCAATAATTCTGACTAGATCTACTAAGACCTTAGCATGTCCTCCTCCTCCCAGAAAAACAATTTCTTTCAAGTCTTCATGCCTTTAGAGGAAAAATAATATTTAATATTCTCGACAATAAAATCTATATCATGTTCTTTCAAGCTTACACTACATGGCAAGTTGAGAGCGGTGTCATGTACATTCAAAGCACTTTCAATCTTATACGCCTGGCAACCTACATACATTGGCAATGTGTGAATTGGCTTCCATAAAGGTCTAACCTGAATGTTTCTGGAGATAAGATAATCAACCAGGAGTTTCTTATGATCCTTTAATACATTTATAGTATAGAACCAGAAATTACTCTTAACCCACGGTTTCTCCCACAAAAACTCTATGCCATTGCTGCCAGAGAAAAGATTTTGATATCTGAGAGCATTCTTCCTCTTTGTTACAATAATCGTATCTAATCTCTCCATCTGAGCAACTCCCATGGCGGCCTGAATATTTGTAAGACGATAGTTATAACCAATTTCATTATGGTCATATTCAATAGAATCGGTTTTTGCCTGCGTGCTTAAATGTTTAACTTTCTCCGCAAGACATTCATCGTTAGTGACAACCATACCACCACCACCCGAAGTTATTATTTTATTTCCATTAAAGGATAAACATGCTAATTTCCCAAAAGAACCTGTTTTTTGACCTTTATATTCAGAACCGAGACTCTCTGTTGCATCTTCTACAATATCTATGTTGTATAGTTGACATAATCCGATAATATTTTCCATTTCTGCCGGATGTCCAAAAATATGAACAACCATAATAGCCTTTATTCTTCTGCCGGATTCCTTATTGTATGTATATCCATCGTTCCTCCGTGTACACTCCATTTCCAGAAAAAGCTTTAACTTTTTTACATCGAGACACAATGTTTCTTGGTCACAGTCAATAAATAGAGGATCAGCTCCGCAATATTTCACAACATTCGCTGTAGCGACAAATGTCAAAGTTGGTACTATTACCTCATCACCACTTTTCACATCACAAACAAGAAGAGATAAGTGCAGCGCAGAAGTACCGTTAACAACAGCGATTGCATACTTACAACCGACGTATTCAGCTACCTTTTTTTCAAATCTATTTACATAACTCCCAACAGAAGATACCCAACCTGTATCCAGACATTCCTTAATGTATTTCCACTCATTACCAGTGATTACAGGCTCTGATAAGGGTATAACATTTAATCTATTATCAGATATTGTAGATGTCATCCTTGTATCTCATTAAGTTTTCTCTATCACTGAACCATTCTATAGTGTTCAACAGTCCTTCCCTCAAAGTTGTTTCTGATTTCCATCCTGTTATTTCTTTAATCAGGCGGTTGTCACAAACTAAACGTTCCACCTCGCTATTATCAGGTCGTTTTCTAATGTCTTCAGAAACGATTTTCACATCTCTTCCGGTTAACTCTATTAATAGTTTCACAAGAGAACCTATTGAAATCTCCGACCCAGAACCGATATTTACCTCTTTACCAATCGTTTCGTCTGACTGTGCCAGACAAATAAACCCCTGACAAACGTCTCCTACATAATTAAAATCCCTTGTTGGATGTATAGAGCCCAGGTTTATGTCCTTTTTGTCATTTATAAGCTGAGTTATGATGGTTGGTATAACAGCACGTGCGGACTGTCGTGGACCATAAGTATTAAAAGGCCTTGCCATTACAACTGGAGTACCAAAAGAACGATAAAATGACTCAGCTATTTTATCTGCTCCTATTTTTGACGCAGAATAAGGCGATTGTCCTTGAAGAGGATGCTTCTCATCAATCGGAACATACTGTGCCGTTCCATAAACTTCTGAGGTAGATGTAACGACGACTCGTTTAATATCATAATCTCTGCATGCCTGTAATATATTTAACGTGCCTTTGATGTTTGTATCAATATAAGAGTCCGGAGAATGATAGGAAAAAGGGATTGCTATTAATGCGGCAAGATGAAAGATCACGTCTACATCTTTAACTGCAGTTCTAACGCCATTTGGGTCTCGTATATCTCCCGTAAAAACCTCTATCTTTTTAAGTTTTTCCCGTGAAAAGGTATCGAGCCATCCCCATGAGTTAAAAGAACTATAATAAGTAAAAGCTTTAACATCACAACCTTCATTTAAAAGTGCTTCGACAAGATGACTCCCGATGAACCCATCAGCACCGGTAACCAAGACTTTTTTATTACTAATATTCATCCCTTATTTGACTAAACCCTGAAGTTCTGCCATTCGGTTAAAAGAACTTTTCTGGTCAATTAGTTCCCCGTATGCTCCTTGTTCAACGATACGTCCATTCTCAAGGACATAAATCCAGTCAGCCTTGGCAATTGTTGATAAACGGTGTGCAATAGTCACTATTGTTGTTTGATGGGCAATCTTTTCTATAGCTTGTTGTATAAGAGTCTCAGATTGGCTATCCAGAGAGCTTGTCGCTTCATCCAGTATCAATAGTTCCGGTTTCCGCAATAGTGCACGTGCCAGAGCAATTCTCTGGCGTTGGCCACCTGACAATCGCACTCCCCTATCGCCAACCACAGTGTCATAGTCATTCGGCATTTCCATTATAAAATCATGAGCATTGGCAAGTCTACAGGCATCTACAACTTCTTCCTCTGTCGCCTTTTCATAACTCCATAAAAGATTATTACGGATTGTATCATGAAAGAGAATACTATCCTGAGGAACGAAGCCTATTTTTTGCCTGAATGATGTGATATCGTATTCAAATAATGAAATCCCATCAATCGTAACTGTTCCATGACATGGTTCACAAAACCCTATCAGGACATCTATCAATGTTGATTTCCCACTCCCTGATTCCCCTACAAAAGCAGTCATATTTCCTCTATTAATAACAGCATCAATATCTTTTAAAACCGATTCTTGTTTAGGATAAGCAAAGAACACTCCTTTAAGTTCAATAGTATTCTCAAGTTGCTTGAAAGGTAGACTCCCGGTTCTTTGAACTTGTTGTCTTGCCAGTTCATTTAAAGTATTTATCTGTTGATAGCTCGGGAAAAAGCTTGAAATAGAATTTCTCTGAGCAACTATATTCCCAATAATTGGCACAATTCTGAGGAAAGAGTAAACAATAATTGTAACTTCTGCGATAGGAATATCAAAATATCTAAAACAAATATATAAAGTAATTATTACAGACAACCACCCAAATGGCTCGTATATTATTGGTGTTGCGGCTTTTAATGTTTGGGATTTTACTGACACTTTGCGATGTTGCTGAAACGCGCTATCAATCTCGGTAATATTCTTATGTTGCTTCCCATAACCCAAGATAATCTTAGCAGCACTAATACTTTCCTGTAATACTTCCATAAATCTATTAGCTGTTGACGTGTTTTTCTGACCGAGCCTGTAATTTATTGGAGCCAGTAGAAATAAGGGTATTGCAAACCCCAAACTTGAACCAATAGCAATTAAAGTAACCTGCCATGAAATGCAAAAAGATACAATAATAAAAGCTGTAAATCGAAAAGCATCGGCAAACATGTTTCCAATAGCAGACAAGGAGTCTCCTACAACAATCATCTCTCGATTGAAAGTATTCAGCATGGTTCCCTGATTGCCACTACTGAAGAATTGCCAACGAGCATTAAAGAAGGACTTATATGTTTCAGTAATCAAGCTCCTTATCATGGCATATTTGGTTTGCAAGATTGAATACCTAGCAATAACCAAAAATACGCTTTTAAAGGAAATAACCACTAAAAAGATAATTACAAAGTTTATTTTATTAGGCTCGAAACCAATAAATGCCATCAATCTAACCAACTTACGTGTAATAGTACTTATTTCATTAAGGTCAGGATGAAGGAAAATATCTATCAGTGGAACCATTGAAAAAACACTCGTCATTTCAACAAAAGCAACTAATGCACAAACAAGCACATTTGTTATAGCTCTTTTAGGAAATCTTTTAAATATGAGCCTTATAAAAAGCGTAGATTTCATTATTTTAATTTAAACTTCCAAAAACACTTTTTAATAAAAGCACTTGTTAGATGATCTAAAAAATTAAATAAACAAATTACTCATCACATTTCCAATAATTCTCGGTTCTGTCGCAGGAACCCTGCGCCGATACGAGATAAAATTTCCCCGTGCAGTTCACTTTTTGGAAAAATTGCCCAAAAAAGCCTTTGCAATTCTTCATCTTCCTCATTAGTTTGCCATGTTCCTTTTAAGCGCTCATCCATCTCTACCGCAACATCCATAATCTCTTCCGGGGAACTATCCAATAACTCCAAACCATACTCTTTATACAATTCTGTGCTTAAAAAACGTCCTGCTCCTGATTTGAACATTTCACGAAAAGTCATAAATCGCCGTTCCCGTATCATCCATATTTTTCTGGTTATAAACACCTCATCTGCACGCCAGGTACATGCATATTCCAGTGCAGACATATCTACAATTACTCTCGGACGTCTGAACATCATTGGCACCGTAGCTAAGCCACTTGGGCTGCCTAGATGAAAAGAACATTTTGCCTCTAAAAACATATCCATAAAATCACTTCTTGCAACAGTTGCATAATCTATAATACCAGGATTTTCAGTCTTCAATTTCTTGTTTGTAAAAGCACTCATTCTTAATATTGTATAACCTCTCTTTACCATCTCCACTGCACATTTAATATAATTCTCTACATTTGTATCATTAAAATCATGATATCTCCAATCTCTTTCAGGATACATATGTTCCAGATAAGCCGAATCCCTTGCATGTAAACAAACAAAAGAAGCACCTTCTGTAATGCCTATATTTTGAAGTCTTTTATACCCTTCAGTTTCTTCTTCCGGGGTAAAGGTAAGATGTACTGGTGTCCTCTTTAATAGTCCCTTAATATCTCGATCAGAAGGAATATTTATTGTGTGAGCCTTAAATCCTGGCAGGACACGAATAGGAAAATCAAACACTACTGCATAACTGACCACACGCAATTTTCTTTTCCACATCTTTGCTAACTGTTGATTACAATGTGACCTACTTAGAAAATAGAAAATATCTAAAGTATTGTGGCCCTGAAGACCTACGTCTCTTTCACAAAGATACATCTCTGTATCTCCTATAAAATGTCCTATCCTATCGTTAGTAAGCCCTCCAAAACGTATCACTAGAATAGGACGCAAGCACATCACAAACAATGCTACAAGTATTGCAAAAGGCTTTGATACATTAATTATGATTTTTCGAAATAAAACTGATTTACTATCTCGACACACCCGTTTCAAACGCTGCTGCCAGTAACAAACAACATTATTTAGAGAGCTCCTTAAAAACATAAGTACATCATCATTTCTTTCTAGACCCCATACTTTCCAAGTTATTGGTCCTTCGCTCCCTTTTTGTAAGTTCTACGTCATAAACCAATCCTCCAAGACTAAAACCTGCAGCCTGTATACAGTCAATAAGATTTAAATAGGCCATCTCAATCGCATAGATAGCAGACTCCCAACTCTTCCCAAAATATGGCTCAGAAGCGCTAACTAAATCCGCTTTCAATCCATCTTTTTCTATTCGTTCAAGATTCTCCTTAGTACCATGATAGCCAAGTTCATTCAGTGTTTTTTTGTTCTTATAATAAATATCCTTAAAAATCTCAATTTCACATTTACAGCTAGCAGCCACTTTCTTGTTCATTTTATTTTTTAGGCGAGTAATTATATTTTCCGCTTTAAGCACTAACGGACTCCCCAAATCTATGTGTGGATAAATAGCCCTTAAATGCTGATAATGCAGGGCAAGTTCCTTAATTTTCAGATCCCTAAATTCATAATCAGGATATTCCCAATAATTATTTCTTGGAATAATCCTGCCTTCTTGTTTCATTTTATTATAAATAGCAGCTCCCGGAGTTACTATGAGAGAATTTGAAATAATGCAATACCAATAAAATAGCTGATTCTGATACATAAAACGATAATTTTCACGGAGAGTTGAAAACGTTGAATACGGACCAAACATGATAATCCCTACATGACAAAAGAACAGATCAAGTTCATGCATTATCTTAAGACATCTATAATTATCCTCTACCCTGGCAGTCTTACCATACAATTCAAGCTCATAGTTAGAGCCAGCTTCAACCCCAAAAATTATCACATCTATCCCGGCCTCCTTATAGAGTCTATATAGCGCAATATCATCAGGGCCGTCCTTGACAGGGTGTGCTCTATAGTAAACTTTTATAGACACTTCTAAGCCGCGTTTTATTATTTCCTCGCAAATTGCCCTACTACGTTTCTGGCCTAATTTCCCCGGATCATCAAAAGCGCTATCCTGGAAATTAAACAGCTTGACATTATATTTCCCAACAATCTCCTCCATTTCGTCAACAACACTTATAGGATCTCTACCCCTCCATCTCTTCGCCTTTTGCATCCGAGAATTAACATTAACCGCACAAAATGTACAACTGGAAGTACACCCACGCGAAGTTGTAATCCGCACATCATGCATGTATTTTCCATCATTATCATAGGCTTCATCTTCAACTCCATCCCTTGCAGCAAAAGGCATAATATCCATATTATCAATTGCTTCTCGATGAGGATTTACAACTATCCCATCATCTTCATTCAGCCATGCAATACCACGGATAAGCTTCCAGTCAGGATTATTATCTTTTAATAGCTTTATTAATTCAGCAATAGTATATTCCCCTTCTCCTAAAACCACTGCATCTAAATGGGGATCGTTCCTTAACAACTCTTCATACATACTTACCAGAAACGGCCCACCATATACTATCTTCCCTTCCGGGTTATTTTCTTTGATAATTTCAACAAGATCACGAATATTTGCATAATTCTCTGTGCCAACCTGAAAACCATATAAGTAAGCTGGACAATCTAGAATAGTTTTCAGATATTCCTCTTTTTTCCATAGCGGGTATTGAAGCAATAAGGTATCAATCCCCTGTTGCCTTAAGTAGGATGTTATCAAGGCCATCCCATAAGGAAAATCAGCCATATTATGCATGTCACCTTGACTCGCGACATTAATCAACTGAATGTCGGTACTTAATCCTCTAGTTTTTATTTTAGCCATATAATTGGTATTTTCTTATAAAATAAATGAAATAACATTTTCACAAACCTAAAAATTTTTCTAAAAGGCTCTTTTCTTTCAAAATATCTACTTCCATTACATCAGCACCGTGTTCAAATATACAAATAACCGAACCCTTTTTAATAATTTTTTTTATCGGTTCAAAATATGCTATGTCTTTTATTGGAAGATGCCCCCTTGCTCTTCCGTCACAAGAGTAATCCCACTCGTGAAGATGGACTTCTATGATATGTCCATCCAGTTCCATCAAGTTATCAAGATTTCCACATTCTAAGGCATGGGCAACATCTAAACACAAGCCGGTATTCTTAAAACGGCTAAAGACATTCAAAAAGCTCTCACCTGTATCCAGGAATGTTATTAACTTTGAGGTGTTCAAGTTTTCTATAATTACCCTTGTATTACTCCTTTCAGCCTTCTTGATTATATATTCCAGAAGACAAGCAAAATCATTCCTGCCAACTTCCTCATCAATTACGGAACCCATTCTAAGATTATTAAAATTACCAATAACTTTCTCTCCCAATTCCAGCTTGTTTAGAATTGGAGGATGTATGCTTATTATCTTAGCTTCCAAAACAGATGCGGCATTAACTAAACCATCCACAATCACTTTATTCAATTTACTTAAGCCTTCTGCGGGGTTAAACCATATTTTATTTCTTAACGGAGGGAAAAGCGTGTGAATTGTGAATATGATACGTGGAAAATCTCTTTTTATTTTCCTCAATACCTCATAGACATTGTCTTCATACAAATGAGCGGCGCCAAGCTCTACAACCTCAAAGCCCAGTTCAACTGTCCTCAAGACCGAATCATATATGGATAACCCCTTTGTTGCATAGTAAGTAGTGCTTAGCCCAATCACCTTTTAGTTGCTTATACGCATATTCACGATAATTACAGTGTATTTAAAGTATAATGACATAAATTAATAATTGGATCTCTTTTTACAACCCATGGCAATATAGTAGTGTGCCATTTGTGTATAACCGGTATGGATTACTTCATCATTTGCGCAAAAAAGAAAAACATGTTCAAAATATTGTAGCATCTCTTCTTCCAATCTTTCAGCAGAATAAACATTTACGTGCCCTGCTTTGGATACTTCAGACGCATAAGTTTGACCTGTAAGACTGGGTGTGCCAATAATAGAGACACCGTTCTCAGAAAGGCGGTCAACAATCAGTCTCATAAAAGTATCTACATTTTTTGGTATAATATGTTCAATGACATCAAAACTTACCACAGCATCGTATTGATCTTGTTTCATTTTGAAGATATGGTCATTACATTCAAAAGATATTCTAGGATCTCTCCAGTTTTTTTTGCCTATGTCTATAGCTTGCATATCTATATCTATCCCCTTAGCATGCCCACACTCCAATGCCAAAAGCCAAGTACCCAATCCCTCAGCACAACCAACATCCAATACTCTTTTATCAACACCAATCATTTTAGCTGCAAATTTATAGTGGCTCATAAAATATAAAGCGCTTCTAGGAGTGTTTTCCCACCAATAGGATAAATGTCTCCCTAAATGAACTTTTGGATTACCCATTATCTTTTTTACAGGATTCCATTTAGATCGAGCTTCTGAACTCATACAGCTTCCCCTTTAATCTTTTTTTTATTGCACCCTACGGCAATTAAATAATGAGCCATTGGCATAAAACCAGTATGTACAATCTCATCATTCATCCCAAGAACAAATACATTATGAAATAATTTTTCCATGCACTCCTTCAGACGTTCATGAGTAAACATATTAACATGACCTAATCGGCTTGCTTGTGAAGCATAAGGCGTTGATGTGATGTTGGGTGTTCCCACAATGCCTATACCATCTCTTCCTAAATTATTATAAATAGTATCCCAAAAAAGATATTCACTATCCTGCATTATGTGTTCAATCACGTCTAAACTGACAACGGTATCAAATCCTCCATAGCTTTTATTTAAGAAATCATCCTCTATAAATACTACTTTGCTATCTGTCCAGTTACGTCTTGCACTTTCGATAGCATCTTTATCCATATCCACACCCGTGTATTGCTGAGCAAACTCAGATAGTATCGGAGTCCCAATCCCTTCAGAGCAGCCTAATTCTAAAACTTTCTTGTCTTTTGCCCCCATCTTAGCCACAAATTTATACCGGGAAAGAACAAAAGCTAAGCGTTTAGGGTCATTTAATAAGTTATAAGACCAATGCTGCCCCAATTCTATTTGTCTATTTCCGAGAACATCAGTGACTTTCTTCCAATAATCTTTTTCTGTTAAATCCTTTTCTTTCATAATGTATCTACTAATATTTCAGACTTGACTATTTCAGTTTGTGGAATCATGAATTATAACCCCATTATAACTTGCAAAATGATATATAGTGGTAAGGTTTACCCCATAAGTTAATGATTTTCTTACTACTATAAAAATCCAGAAGTTCCTCTATATTATTTACACTCTTAATAGCAAAGAATACCTCTTTTAATTCCCGATTGAATTCGTGTAGATGATGATCATCTATTTCACTTAGATACTGATCCAGCGCTTTGGGATACTGTAATATTTCAGGAGAACAATCAGGTTCTCTGGTAAACTCAGATATTTTAAAAATTAAATCTGAGAAAGAGTCGGTAACCTCACTAGAAGCATAATAGCATTCGTCTCTTTTAAATGAGTGTTGCGTGAGAAAATAAGGAAAAACCTGACGCCAGTTTTCCAAGAAAAGGGAATGACGCTCTTTAGGCCCCATAACATTTTTGTACCAGTCAAAATGATCATAAGATATCCATGGCGGAGAAGAAGAGTATACTTCAGTATTTCCTCTTTCTAATAACAATAGTATCTCAGGAAAGCTCCAAAAATATTTCCACCCATAGAACGGGTTAATAAGCACATCTCTCCACCATGCTTCAAATGGACGTGAGGCATTTAATTCAGCATACTGTTTTTCAAAGAAAATCTTGGAAAGTTCCATTGATCTGTGACTTTGTACGCTACTTACTTTTTCTAACTGGCACGAACGGTATAAAAACATTTTCTTGATCATTTCAAGCAATCCACCATAACGATCATTAAACGAAATAATTCCTATCCCACCTGGAGCCAACAAATCACATATTTTTTGTACCATATCATCCCTATTCGGCAATGAGAACAAAAAACCTTCAGCAAGAACAATATCATATAATCTATCAGACTCAAAGTTTTCTATTCCACCATTTATCAGCGAGGTAATCTGGTCTTCAAGATTACGTCTTTTAAAGTTTTCCTTTAACCTTGATAATACTTGTTCATTAGCTTCAACAAGAGTAAGATTAGCCCCAAATGAAGCAAGAACTAGAGAATTTTCCCCGGAATTACAACCAAATTCAAGAACAGAGTGTCCGGAGAGTAAAACAAAAGGGATATTTAAATGCTTTTCATAAAGATTTCGCCGCTTTGTTACATGGGATTGCCATTCAGCCGATGTTTGTAGATCTATGGGAACCGGGTTAAAATGACTTTCCTGATAATAAGACACTAAAGATTTACTACCCATAACTCACACCTTTTTCTATCGATTTACCTATTTTCATTTCCAATTTTGTCCAACATTCATAATACTTTTATCCACTGGTGTAAAATCAAAATCAATTGCTTCCTGTAAATTCTCCACTGAGAGAGTTGTATTCTTTGGCCGTTTAAAGGATTCTTCTAAATCGTCTAATGAAATTCGTTTTACATTATCAGCATCTTTTTTTATTACATTTGCTAACTTTATTGCTAAATCGTATCTAGACCAGCTTTCTGGCGAACAGACATTAAACGTTCCCTTTAAATTCTTTTCCTGCATCTTCAGAACTACACTGATTAAATCCGAAACCAGTGTTGGGCAAAAAACCTGATTATAAGCCGCTTGAATAGTACCACCTGATGTTAAAATATTGGCCATTTCATCTAAAAGAGAACCATCTCCTTTTACTAAAGAAAAAACTTTGCTCAGCCTAATTGTTAGATAGTTACGACCACAAATTACCTTTATCTGTTTTTCTATTTCTGCTTTTTGTTTTCCATATTCGATGATAGGATTTGGTGATGTTTCATCCTCGTAATTACCAACAATTCCATCAAAAACGCAATCGGTAGAAGTAAAAATGGGTCTTATTTTTAGATTCACAAGTTGCCTGATCAAGCTTAGAGTACCGTCTACATTCACTTTTCTAGTACGATTTTTTTCATTTTCACAGATTGCAATATTTGGCATTGCTGCCAAAATAAGGGCCTCCTGATAACCCTTTTTAGATAATTGCAAGGAAGAAATGTCAGGATTAACTAAATCCAGGAAATTAGGGTCTTCAGGATGTCGAGTAGTGCCAACACAGTCCGGATAAATTGATTTATAAGAAAGCAGAAAGTTCCTACCCAAAAAACTATTTGCTCCTATAACAACTGTTTTTGGTATACCCTTCAATGTATCATGTTAATTTGTGTATCAGACAACGCTATTTCATCAACTACTAATAACATATCACGTTCAACAAAAATACCTGTCCCTTTTTATTCAAAATAAATAAATTCATAATCTCCTGTGTAACCAAAATGATTGTATAACCATACCCACTCTGCATCATCAAAGAAAGATTCGGCAGTTAAAGCCCAACATTGTAGATTGAATTGTTCCTGTTCATTACGATAGCTTTCTAACATAACATAACCCCGCCGCCCCACTCGCACAATCTCAGATAAGGCTTTTTGCAGATCAAAAATCTGCAGATTATGGAGACATGCCAGCGATATTACAAGGTCAAACTCTTTATCTTCAAAAGGAAACGGATCCTGCGCCCGATGAATAAATAGGTTGTCTCTGATTTCTTCCCTGGCATTAGACAAGCCGTATTTGGAAATGTCAAAGCCGACAACCTTTATCCCCGGTAGCAACAGTTTTATTTCATGTAGCAAGAATGCTTTCCCACATCCCACGTCCAGCACACTGGATTCACTGGTCAAATGGTAGTTTTCTATAAGCGCTTCCGCTACCGGTTTCCAACGATCAGGCAGGTATTTATATCCTCCGTAACCAAATCGCCGATCACCATCCCAATAATCAGCTTCATATTCCTTCGCCTTCAGCATACAGCGCACCTTTTCATCTACCATCCTATCTATGTAGGAACGGATGGTTGCTTGGTGCAGTGGAGTAACGATATTTAATAATTTACCCATTTTTAAAATAAATACATAAAAGTATCAAGATCCAAATAACAACTTTTGGCTCTTTGACACTTATTACACAGGTATACATCCGCAGAAAATTAACATCTGCTTCAAACTGCAAAACCTGCTGATGGTAGTTGAATATCTTGTTTTATTTTTAACAAATTATTAGCTTCTCTTACTATATCATCTTTAGAAAGCCCGTTTAATGCTTTCATTTCCTGGTAATTACCGTATCCCTGAGGAAAAACATCATTTAATCCTAATCTCTTAAAAGAATGGTATACACAATTTGCCTCAGCAAGAACCTCTGCTACACAACTTCCAAGTCCACCTGTTATTGAATGTTCCTCGACCGTGAGGATTGCCTGTGTTTCCATGGCAGCCTTAATGATAATTTCTCTATCAATAGGTTTTATAGTATGAATATTAATCAACCTCACTGAAACCCGCAATTTTTCTAATTCATTAACTGCCAGCATTACCTCATGCACTATACTTCCAGTTGTTATAATTGCCATGTCATTGCCTTCTCTAAGAGTTACGCCCTTTCCCACCTCGAATACATAGTCATTTTCATATATCCTGGGAGTACCCCCGGTTGCAAGACGCAAGTACACCGGACCTACGATATGAGCTGCAGCATTAGTTGCTTTAGTAGCTTCCAAGGGATCGGAAGGTGAGAAGATTGTCATTTCAGGAAGTACCCTCATAACAGCAATATCTTCAGTACTATGATGCGTAGGGCCTAAATTACTGTAAACAAAACCCGCTCCAATACCTACTATCTTAACATTCATCTTTTGTAGACATACATCATTCCTGATCTGTTCATATGCCCTGAAAGTAAGAAAGTTAGCAATTGTATAGGCAAATGGGATTTTGCCGCAAGACGCAAGGCCTGCTGCAACACTAATCATATTAGCTTCAGAAATACCAAAATTAATAAACCTGTCCGGAAACTCTTCTCTGTATTTGTCATATACAATAGTGCCATTATCAGCAACCAATGCTAAAATATCTTTATTGGATTTTGCCAATTGATGCAATGTGGAAAGATATGCATTTCTCATTCAAATTCCCTCCAGAAATCGCCTAGGCCTAAATCCTTACTTACGATTTTCATTTCTTCGAGATTCGGCATACGGTAATGCCATAAAGGTTCGTGCTCCATAAAAGAGATACCTTTACCTTTGGTAGTATGTGCAATTATCAAATTAGGTTTTCCTTCAACAAGCGGACAAGAATTGAATACATCAAGAAGCTGGTTATGATCGTGCCCATCTACCTCTCTAACCTCCCATCCGAAAGCTCTCCATTTCTTTGCAAAAGGTTCTAAAGAAACAATCTTGTCCAGATAGTCCATAGCCTGCTGCTTGTTATAATCAATAATTGCAGTCAGATTATCAAGCTTTTGATGAGAAGCAAACATCGCCGCCTCCCATATTGACCCTTCCTGACACTCACCATCTCCAAGCAAAGTAAATACCCTATACTTTTCATCATCAAGTTTACCTGACAATGCCATACCCACTCCAAAAGGAAAACCGTGACCAAGTGCTCCTGTGGATGCTTCCACACCCGGTACTTTATGCATGTCAGGGTGACCACCCAGAATAGACCCAAATTTTCCATAGGTAGTAAGGTGGTGCTTGTCGAAGAACCCCTTATCAGCAAGCACAACATATAATGCCACACATGCGTGACCTTTGCTCAATATAAACCGGTCTCTATGAGGGCCATCAGGACTACTAGGATCAATATTTAAAGTACCGTAATACAGAGCGGTCAAAATATCAATAATTGATAAAGACGCGGGCATATGCCCTCCGCCAGACCGGCATATCGTCTTAATCATTTCTTTTTTTAGTTCTTTTGCTTTTTCTTTTAAATCCATCATACTCTCAAGTCAATCCACAAACTAATATCATACAAACCCTAAATGTTCTCTATCAGCATTTAAGTACTCAAGAACAAGCCTATTCTTTGCATTTGCCACACAATGGTGATTACAAACCTTAGAAGGGTTTATCCTAAAAAAATTTTCTTTGTCAGAAAACCAGAAATTCTTAAATTTTTGCTCCTTAATAGAACCGATGAACCCATCATCAAGATTGTACGCCTTGTCCTGACAAGAATATATATTCAGATCAGCACCGATAACGGGTAAAATTTGAAGGTACGGACACCAATTATATTCCTTTTTGAATTTATCATCCAGTTCATGGTATGAATCAAACACCTCAAAGTTTTTACTCTCAAAGTCCTTTATTGCCTTTATTGTCTGTTCCTTTACCTGACTAAAAATAGGTCTATGATACTCATTATTTTTTCCCCCTTCGTTGCTTACTATACCGGGAGAAACCTTTACATTGTCTACGCCAATATTTTTTAGTTTTTTTATAAATTCATATATATGGGATGCATTTTGTTTGTCTACGATAAGAGAAACCCCTAAATGACAATTCCCACCTATTTTTTTGAAATCCTCCATATTCTTCATAACCTTTGAAAATTCACCCAGGGATACCCCTCTATATCTGGAATAGCTTTCATTGTCCCATCCATCTATGGAGATCCTAAGCCAGGATCCACAATTTGCAAATATCTCTGCTACTTCACCGTATAATCTTGCTCCGTTTGTTAATGCGGCAAATTTAACGGGAGTCTCCGAAAGTTTTTTTATGGTTTCCAACAAATAGGGATAATAAAAAGGATCACCACCGCCACTGAAGGTAACGGCCTTTACTCCCATTCCAGAAATGTCGTCAATTATCTCCATCATCTTTCCCCGCGGAATATAATCTTTCGTCACCATATCTTTCCCCAGTTGCAAATCTTCCGCTTTATACGCACAATACCAGCAGTTATGACCACATACATTTGTAGGTTTTATCCTGATATGGACAGGAGGTTCTATCTTATTTGTAGTTTCCGGTAAAGAATCTACTTTCTCTTTAAAATGTAAAATCTTTAGTTTTGTATATAAAAGTCCCATATTTAATTTACGACATCTAAATGAAATTTACATGCTCTGGTGGGCTCTTTAAATCCCACAAAAACTCATTAATAGCATTAGGTCTACAGTTTGGAGGACATTTTTTTGTGTCCAGCTCATTTTCCAAATATTTTATTATCTTTTTCCTTCTCTCTCCGAACCATATGTCTTCAAACGTATTATCATAAATATTATCAAAAGTAAAATCCTCTTTATCCCAATATGGTAGGCATGTTGCGATATCTCCTACAGAATTCAGAACAGAAATGAAAGAAGTACCATAACAATGTTTATACGTCCTCTTACCATAACCCTCAAATGATTCTTTCCTTGCGACAACGGTGAAATCCTCATTAGAAAAGTTTTCTGCTTCATCTAGAATATTGACAATACTACTCAAACTAAATTGGTCCCCTATTTTGTAGGATTGTAAATGATTTTGTTGAACGAAAGGTTTAATCACAAAATAGTCCACTCCTACATTTTTTAATGTTTTAACCGCATCCAATAAATAATCTTTATTTTCCGGTAACAACACATATTGGACTCCAATAACCACATCTAAACTATTTTCTTTTTTAATATCAACAGCCTTCTTAATATTTGCTACAACCCTTTCGAAAATATCTGGTTTGACTTTGTGAACTTCCGCATAGTTGTCTTTTGTTCCACCATTAAAACTAAACCTCACAAAAGTAAGAGAAGGTATTATAGCTTCTGCAAGTTCTTCTCTTAATAACTGCCCATTTGTAAATAATCCAACATCAATACCGCTATTATTAGAATGTGTGATGAATTTTTCTATATCCGGATGTAGCAGAGGCTCTCCCTCTCCCGCATATAATATGCTCTTTACACCTGCTTCTTTTGCTTCATCTATAAAGGTCAGTAATCGGTCACAATCCAGCTTTCTGTTTGGATAGCCAATAAAATCATAAGCACAAAACACGCATCTATGGTTACAACTTCCAACAGGGCTTATTTCCATATATATAGGGTAAATGTTCTTTCCTTCTAACCAATTACATACCCTTGGTAGATGGTAAACCAATTTGTGACTGTCAATTTTATATTTGTCCATTTATCATCCGCAGATTACAAGCAACTTTACTTTGATATAAATAACCTGTCAAATCAGTAGATATCCAGTATTTATGAGTGTCCGTCTTTATGGTTGCTTATTGCATTTAATATGCAATGGCATATAGAGTGATGAACTACTTCAACCGGACCATACTCTTGTGCCGGAACATAAAAATTAAAATCCCCTGCTGAATACAGAGGATTATTATCTTTGAAACCGGAAAGGGTAATGACACTACACTCTTTTGATTTTGCCGAATTTACACCTCTTAAAATATTCTCCGACTTACCGGAACTGCTTATGGCGACTAAAACGTCTCCACGGTCTGCAAACATATCTACTGATTTTTCAAATATATATTCGTAACCATAATCATTTCCTAGACATGTTAGCAGAGAACTATCGTTAAACGCAACGGCTCTTATCCCACAGGTTTTCCAGAAATCCGTAGACATGTGGCTGGAAATTGCGGCACTGGCTCCATTACCAATAAACATCAGTTTACAACCATAATCTGCCTGTGATAAGATTAAATTACTAACCACTTCTATACCATCGTAGAAATCAATGTTATTTCTTTCCTTGCTAATAAACTTTATAGATTCCATCAACTCTTCAAGGTGTTTATAATAATTTCTTGCATATTCATTCATCTTTTTTCTTCCTGTTTCAGAACAGAATATATAAATTCTTTAATCTCATAACCTTCCACTGATCTTTTGTTACCTACAATTTGAACTGCTAAAGCCCCTATGATGTTTCCAATAAATGACACCAAATCCATAGGCATTCCCATAGCAAAACATGGTGCTGTAACAGCAAAAAATGCATCTCCAGCACCTATTATATCAACAACTTTTGTGGCAAATGCTGGCGTCCGATTTATTTCGCCCTTTCTGTTAATACATAATGAACCGTCACCGCCCACCGTTATAATAAGATAATCTGTGTCTATATCATTTAAGAGTTTTCTCGCAACGTACTCTATTTCGGTATATTTCTCCTGTGTCGCCAACCTTGCCTCTGGGGCGTCCAGGCATATAAAGTTAGTGTTTTTGTATTTCGTAATCAAGTTATAACCGGCATTGGCACCATTAGTTTGTGCATTAACCGCCAATTTTTTTGGAAATGCCTCAATATTCCGTATTAATTCATTTGTAATAAACCCATGTCCAAAATCAGAAACTAATATCAGGTCATATTCGTGTATTACTGATTTCAAGTAATCGATAACCTCTGATTCAAATTTCTCGGAAATATTGTTATCATTTATATAATTGATTTCAAATATTTTCTGTTTCTGGTATTGATTAATATATCTCCTTTTCACAACGGAGGGACCATCATCCCTGTAAAAGAACTTTATACCCACGTTTGATTTAAGATTCTCCATGATAAAATCTTCTCTCGAATCTTCTCTACCCAACAATGTTACCAACTGAACTTTATCGCATATTCCAGCAATATGATTCGCAATCGCAAAAGCGCCTCCAGCAAATATCTCATGGGTAACATATTTATTTACAATCAGCTGTGCCTTTGGTGACTTTCCCATAGAGTCACAATAGTAATATTCATCAATAATTCCGTCACCTATAAGCAATACTTTTAAATCCTTCAAATCATCCAATTTTTTCATAATATCTTGAAAACTGTATTTTTTAGAAAAACTTTTCAAAAAATCCCTGGTTTCTTCAGAATATATGTCCAGGAAATTATTAATTATGTGAGATGAACTGAATGAAAAGCCCTCCGTCTCATGGATTATGCTTTTACCAAAAAACAATTCTCTTTCTTTCTCAAAAACCTTGCTATGAATTGAGCGGTCACCTTCCGCATAGCTGCGGCCTTTAGCAAAGTAATCAGGTTTTATCCTTTTTACACATTCAAATGGAGTATCATCATCCACAAGACAGCAATAGTCAATCTGTTCTAACGATGAAACATTTTCCAGTCTAAAATTCTCAGGGAAAATTGGCCTTTCAGGCCCCTTTCTCACATCCTTGTCTTTTATCACAGTAACAACTAGTATATTCCCCTGCTCCTTCGCCTCATTAAGATGCTTTATAATACCCGGATGAATGATATCAAAAACTCCGTGACTCTGGACAACCGTTTTTCCTTGTAGTTGTAGAGCACCTACTTTTTCTACCAGTTCATCGAATAACAATATTTTATTCTTAATTTCCTGTTCCATATCTATCCACAGATCGCATTGATTAACGCAGATTAATAATTATAAACATAACGCTTATATTCTAATGACTTAGAACCAAAGTTAATTAAAAGACCTACTTTAAGGCCTGTTGCTTTCAGATAATTTATAATCTGAAATTCTTCAATACCAGACAATTGCTCTAATGCTTCTTGGTACACCGGCCCCAGAAAGCCACAGCCCAATTCTTTATGCACTTCCATGGCATGCATCAATTATTTTATACGTCTCTCATCTTTGTCCTTATTTCCATTTTCCTCTGATTTCACAGATGACATTGATTTATTTTATTTATTTTTTTCATCTGCATTAATCTGCAGATCGAAAAATTTCTCCAATAATTCAGTTGAAGAAAAGACTATTCCATGCGTAAATCTCATCTCTGCACCAATCTCTTGAAGAACGCTATATTCTTTTTGTAGTTTACCTGTTTTATCTTCTAATTTTTCAAATTCCTGACCTTTAACGTAAATATCCGGCCTCAGCAATCTTAGTGTTTCTTCTGCCGTTGGCCATTTGTTTGTTGCCACATAATCAACACATTCTAAAGCGGCAATAGAAAAAGCCCTCAGATCTTGATTAAAGACTGGTCTACCCGGACCTTTATCAACATATACATCAGGTGTTACTGTCACAACCAGTACATCACCCATATCCTTTGCTGCCTGAAAATACTTGATATGTCCCGGATGCATCAGGTCAAAACAGCCATGACAATGGACTATCCTTTTTTCTTTAGATTTCAGACCTCGAATTACATTCTCAAGCTTTTCAAGTTCAAAAGTTTTCATCATTAATTAGACACCACACTAATCTCTGTGATCATTAGAGAGCCTGAGTATTTCGGCTTCCAACAGAATTTTTTAATTCCAAAATTTCTCAATTTTTCTCAACCTCATTAATTGCCGTCCAAAGTGCTGAAATCGTGTCTCTGTGTTTTCCTTTTACATAAAAACTTTCCCCCCCATCAGCCACAGTTCTGACAAGCATTGTTTTCCATGGTCTAAAATAGTAAGCAGCACTATCTTTAGATGGCTCGTTTTTAAAATCCCCGGGGAGATCATGGAGATCGCATACTAAGGTAGTAAAATGTTTAATAGCCCTTCCGTTCTGATGTGCAACGTTCCTTGCCATACTAAGAGCTTTTAGAAAAACTTCCGGAGCCATTACTGCACTACCAAAATTCATCACGACACCACCTTCCAGCCCCTCCATAATTTTTGTTAACCTCAGGAAGTCGCGATAGGATGTCGCTCCTGTAGCAGCACCATCACAATTTGGATGCTCATGAATAATGTCATAACCAATACCTACATGAACAGTCGCCGAAATGTTTAAACGATAGCATGCCGCTAAAAGGCTAATATCTTTATTGGGAAATTCACCTTGTTGAACAGCTTTGCCTACTGCTTCCCCCATGCCTATTGTATTTTCTTCTCTAAATGCCTGGTTGATAATATCATTTATCCGGCCAGTTTCTTCCCACAACCCGAATTGTCCTTCTTTTATATACCTGGCAACACTTTCAGTTGTTGCACCAATAAGGGCGAATTCAAAATCGTGAATCATACAACCACCGTTCATCGCTATACATGAAATGTAACCTCTTTCCATCAAGTCTATAATGTAATGCTGAACTCCAGACCGTATAGTGTGAGCCCCCATCATTAAAATTATTCCTTTTCCTTTTTTCGTAGCGCCTACAATACGCAAGGCAACATTTCTCAGTGCTTCGTTATCGCATTTTTTGTTTTCAAGCCGCTGAATACCGTCTAAATTGATATCATGACTTCTTTCTTTTAATGGTTTAATCTTTAATTTTGTCCTATCAAATATCATCTTATTCTTATTCTACATATTCAGCATGCAGACCAGTCCCCTCTCAGTTACATGCGAAAAAAACACATAACATCCATCCAAGCATATACTTACACAAAAAACAGTTACTCTTTATTCTCGAAGAACAACAACTTTAACATTTTCATGTTCTTTATTAAAATTGTCTATTTCCTCTTTATCAAAAGAAGCGAGGATTAATGCGGTAGTATTGGATTTAACAAATTGATCCATACCAATTACATCATAACCAAACCATTCTTCACCTTCTTTATTATCATCAACTACACAGACCAGTTCTAAGCCCAGTTCTTTTAGTACTATGAACAGAACTTCTGATATGTGGTTTATTCCGTATATTGAAACATCTTCTATACCTTCTTTTTTTAAATGTATTACCTTGTCTTTGATTACCCTTTTTGCATCTAAATAGAAATGAATTGTACTTTCTACTCTTTTGTACAATAAGGATGATTTTTCTCTGGCACCTTCCGGAGTAATTAAATATCTTATTTTCTTAGAATCTATATTCTTTATTTTGATCCAGCCCTTTTTGACCATTTTTTTTAAGAGGTGGTTTACCAATCCCAGTGCAATCCCGACTTCTTTGGAAAGGTCCCTTTGTGTAAGATGACCGTTACCCTCTAACCTTTCCAAAATCTCTAATTCTCTAATATCCAAATTACCGGACTTTTCTTTTATCTGAATCATCTTAAAATTAAAATGGTCTTAATAATTTCAAAAGGAAAAATCTTCCTTTCGCACTTTAGTTCATACAATGAACACACATTATACACTGCTTGTTCATCTCGTGAACGTTAATTCTAAAAAGAAGCTCTTATTTGTCAAGAATTTTTTTATCTAATATACTATATATTGTACTTTTTTACAAAATAGCTACTAATACAAAGCTTTATACAAAAGTATACTGCGCCTGCTTAACAGTTCTTTTTCCGGATATTTATATGCTAATGCTATTTTTCCACCCTTTATAGAGCGCAATAACTCTTCTTCTATAGTCCTATATTCTTTTTGCGTAATTAATATAAAGTCTACGTTCTTTACTCTGGCAAGGACGAGTGTTTCATTTATATTCTCCATCTGAATATGCTTCCCCCCGGCATAATACGCACTCCTGGGTGACATGCCGAGGATAACAGGAGATTTGTGAGAATGCTCCCTTACCCATAGACCAGCCTTCTTAATTCCTAACTTATCCAAGCGCTGAGGTTTTAATGTTTTTGGCAATAGAACACAGACAACAACTATTAATACAATTAGTTGAATTGTCCACGTACTTCTTAACAACTCTTTGAATCCAACTATCAAATTACAATTATGGAATTTTCCATGTATCCATGCCCCTACCGTATAAACTCCTAATCCAACACAGAAAATAGCCGGTATGACTAACGGCATCAGATGCCTTCTACTGGGATACATAAAAATATCATCACCGCCTCTTAAATAAGTTATACTTAATCGGTGAAGTATGAAAAAGTAGAAAGCAATAACTGTTATTATATAAAATCCGAAGAGTTTCCTTTTCCTTATTCTCGACCAATTTATAACACCAAATATAAAGAACATAAACAAAAAGGGATGGAATGTATTTATGTACTTTTTTGTCATATGTAAAATACTATTTATATGTATTTGAAAATCTGTTTTTCTGGCAGCAACCTGCTTAATATTATCGCTACTTGAATTTACTTGCTTAACATCATCTTTTCCGGCCAATATATCACTGTTTTGACCATGAAATCTTTCTTCAACTCCTGCCATATGAGAGACATTCTTTTTCTTTGTTAGTCTCCAATTACCTGTCTCTTTTTTAATATAAACAAGATAGGGCATTGAAAAGACAAGAAACGAAACAATCAAAACCAGGATTGAAACTAGTTTTTCTTTCCATAATACCTTAATATTAATGCAGTCCTTAAATGCACACCAGGAGGCGACTATGATAATAATCCCAATTCCTTCGGGACGTGCAAGATAGGCAAGCGCAGAACATATCCCTGTTAGTGCAAATAAAAGGAGTTTCCTGTTTGTTATCGCAAAATAACCTGAACCGAGTGCTGATATGAAGAAAAAGAAATATGTGGATTCTGAAATTATGTCCGCAGAAAATCTGACAGCATAGGGATGGAAGGCTAAAATAATAGAAGAAACGAATGCTATCTTCCGATCAAAAATATTTTTTCCAATCAGATAAAATGTAATTACCGTTAACGTACCAAAGAAAACAGACACAATCGTACCAGATAGTTCCATGTTTGGAACAACCTTGTAAAGCGCAGCCATAATTAAAGAGTATAGAGGATGATAGTCGTGCCCTAATCCACTCGAAAAATCACCACTAGCAAAATATTTTGCAATTTGCATAAAGGCGACACTGTCGTTCTTTATTACATAGGTAAAAAAACTCAAGTATATTCTCACTGAAAGAGAAATAATCAAGAGTAACCATACATATCTGTCATTGAAAAAGTTTTTTGTCTTATCGTGCTCTAACGCTATAGCTTTCATATCTAAATCAAAATTTAAGAATTAGGGGGAATTCAGGGATTAAAGAATTAAAGAAGTTCCTCAATTCACAATTCCTAAATTCCTCAATATTATTATCCAGACTCGTTCTGGTTAGGTATATTTTTTACCAAATCTATCACTATAGACAATTGTATCTAAACCTAACCTCGGTCTTGGGGCAGGGTCCTCATCAGGAATACCAACTGGCAAAAGTGCCATTACTTCGATATGGTCGGGAATATCAAGAATTTCTTTTACTTTATTATCTTCGTACCATCTCACCCAACAGGTACCAAGACCTATCTCAACTGCCTGCAAAACAATATGCTCAACGGCTATGGCTACATTTGCCGCGGCAGCAACCATAAGAGCGTCCTTTGTAACAGTACTCATACCCTTCTTAAGGTATGGAATAAATACTTCCCGAGTCCTCTCAGGAAGTGCACCTGATTCTATAAGCTCATCCACCCTTACCGGAAATTCCTTAAATGCTTTCAGATCAGCACAGCAAACTATTATTACGGGAGCACGTTTAACGTGTCTTTGATTATGCGCCGCCCTTTGTAATCTTGTTTTCGTGTCATCATCCCTGACCACTATAAATCTCCATGGCTGTGTATTTGTCCCTGATGGCGCTAATCTGGCACTTTCAAGTAAAAGCTTGATTTTTTCTTCCGGAATAGGATCCGGTTTAAATTTCCTTATACTCCTTCGCGTTCTTATTGCTTCACTTACATCCATTACAACTCCCCTACTTTTAAAATAATCGGGTACAGATTTTCGCAGATAAAAATTTTTGAAAAACTAGTTTTTTCCTGACGGAGGCCTCAATTCTTAAAATCTGCGGTTATCTGCGTCCAAAATGGAAATACATAAGATTGACTATTTTAAAGTATACAATATAATAATCAACTAATACTTAGTACAAATATTTTATATAAATATGATTTGCATCCCAATTACGGCCAGAAGTGCTGAAGACACTATTTCGGAAATGGTATCGGCTTCCAAATATGCTGATATAGTCGAATTACGCATCGATTACATTCCGGATTTACAAAATGCATTAACATGCATTGAGAAATCACTAAAAAACAAAACAAAGCCCGTAATAATTACGAACAGGCCTGAAAGAGAAGGTGGTAATTTTAAAGGAAATGAACAGGATCGATTAGGTCTGCTGCAAAAGGCCATTGAACTGGGAGCAGATTACGTTGATGTTGAATACGATTCGATCAAGCAAATTACCAGACGAGACAGCAGTAAAATAATTATTTCTCATCATAATTTCAAAGAAACACCTCACAACTTAAACAAAATATATAATGATATTTGCCAGCATAA
>Ga0257116_1000209_pt1 | contig 65435 bp, 50 predicted proteins | sample SI112_120mmetaG_FD_190150 | JGI IMG/M metagenome (GOLD analysis project Ga0257116, IMG submission 190150) | Marine microbial communities from Saanich Inlet, British Columbia, Canada - SI112_120m | ecosystem: Environmental > Aquatic > Marine > Inlet | place: Canada: British Columbia | collected...
CTCAATTTCCTATGCCTTTAACCGAAATAGCACGAAGAAATATGAAACAGCATTCACAAATAGATGGTAAAGAATATCCAAGTGTCAAATGGGAGGATACGCGATGAACCCCTTCAACCAAGCGTGGCAAGTTCTCAAAATGGCGAGATACAAAGTTGGGCCGACTGAATTTTGGGATAGGGATGAGCCGATTTATTCAGGTAAAAATAAAAAGGACAAAAAATGGTTTGATGAAAAAGGTTTTCCACAAACGAGGGATTTAGGCGAGAAGCCGAGTCATTGGAAGAACGATTGGCATGATTGGGAAAGCAATCGTATTATCCCGAATTATTTTCCGATGGGTGGGAGGCCGTGGTTTGGTAGGATGGCGGGCAAAGTTATGATGAGACCCTCGGATTATCTCGGTTTAGCGTCGTCGAGCAAGCCGGGATATTACGGAGCCGATGAAAAGGGTAATCTTGATATTAGCCATTATGTAGAATCAGAGGCGGGCAAGGGTATTGAGGAAAATATGAGAGCAGGTGTGCCTACTTTTATTCCAAATCTTGATGTGAGTAGGGGGAATGTTGTAGGTCACGAAGGGAGGCACAGGATGGCGGCTGTTCATAATTTGATGGGTGATGAGCCGGTGCCTGTGCAGATTTCAACGGACGATTATTACAATAATCGTGAACATCAGGGTGAATATCCTCATCCGGCTTCACAAGAAATGATGAATGATTTAGTTGGTATGAAACTACGAGGGCAATTTGATGAGGAAAGGAATTTGGAACTCACTCCCGAAATGTTTAGGATGGAGGGACAACAATGACCGCCTTTGACCAAGCGTGGGCTTTGCTGAAGGCAGTAGAGTTCGACCCTTATGCTAAGGACATAAAGGAGGCTCGCCCCTTCAAAGCATATCGTAGTATTCCGACGAAGTTCCTCGATGAGGTGCTTTCCGAAGGCATACAGCCAAGAAGTGTAGAGCCATGGACGGAAAGGATGCAGAGACGCGGCCTCAAGCCTGAAACGAGCGCCAGCAAAGCCCATGTTTGGTCACCGAGTGACAAAGGAGTGTGGTCGTTCATGCATAAAAGAGGTGCTTTACCCAATACCAAAGGGCAACAAGAACTGAGAGAATCATGGCCTTATGCCCCTGTGAGTCATCCTGCTCTGTCTGCGCGGTATTTTGCTGATAACTTTAGTCGTCGGGCGGCAGAAATAGCAGAGACACCTGAACATATTAAAAGCAAAAAAATGCTTGATGGGGTAAAATCATCATCGACTATGCCCCCTCAGTCATTTTGGGACGAATATGCGAAACTGAATGACAATTTCCAACACTCGATAGTAGGTTCCACTATATTACCTCCGGGCAAGAGATTCGAGGACTTGGATTGGCACAAGGGTCGTGACTATGCGACAAAACCTATACTAACGACAGACCCAATACCAGCGAGATATTTAGATGAGGCTATCCCGTTAGACTTTCAAGGAAACGAAATCCGTTATACACAAGGTAGTCGCATACCAGATAATTTTCGTAATGAATGGGGGTTTAACGAATGAACCCCTTCGACAAAGCGTGGCTTTTGCTCAAAGCGCCAATTGTGCCCGGTACGATGCATCAAACCGGGAAAAATGAGTATACCGCTTTGTTTCAAGACCCACAAACTAATGAGATTCTTCCAGTGTATGGTTCTAAGCAATCTTATCCGGTGGCGATTGATGAGCATAATCCTGTGGGTGGAAATATTGATTCTTACAAAGCACAAATTTTAGAGGCCGGTGGCGAAAAATATGAGCGGGGCGGAAAACTATCGTATGATGATGACCCACGGCGGGCTATGACCAGCATTTCTTCGGCGGATTTTACTAAGCCTGAAGTTGTACCACAGTGGACTCAGACGAGGGGTGAGCATAAAAATAAAGGATATATGCAGTCACTTTATGATTTTGCGGCGGTTATGGCGGCGAAGGATAAAAATCGAATTGTGCCGTCTGTTAGTCAGACTGAGGCGGTTAAGAATGCGTGGAAAGGTCGGGATGAATGGCCGATACCTGACAATCTAGAGTTTTAAATGGGAGGATACGCAATGAACCCCTTCGACAAAGCGTGGCTTTTGCTCAAACAAGATACGCGTCAAAGTACGTTAGGTGAGTATCATCCTGATTTTCCTTCTCCATATGGCGATGTGAAGTATTACCATGGGACAACAGTAGAGCCAGCGTCGAGAATTAACTTTGAAGGGTTGAAGCCGACGGAACCTTCCACGCTAGGGTTGAATCAGATGCTAGAAAGATATGGAAGAGAAAAACTAAGTGAAATGTTTCCTAAAGGTGTATATGCAACCGATAATAAAGATGTAGCAGCCGATTATGCCTACACGAGAGGGCAAAATAGGAATCAACAGGGTCGAATATTTGGAATAAGGGAAGGGGCACCCCAACAAGCAAATCCTTCAACGAGGCCGCTCGCGCCCGATAACGTATTTCGATATGACGAAAAAATACCGAGACAGTATCTTACTCCGGTAGATTACCCAATTTTAGGTACGGAGATGAGTGAATGAGTGACTTTTCCATTTACGAAGTTGGTCCACGCGACGGTCTACAGAGCGCCGACACAATAACATCAACATATGACAAAGTAACCCTGATACGAAAAATTGCTAAGGCCGGTATCAAAAATATTGAAGTTGGCTCAATGGTCAATCCTGACAGAGTTCCTAACATGGCCGATAGCGATGTGGTTTTTCTCAAAGTTCAAGATTTAGCGCCTGAGCACAATCTCGGTGTCTTAGTGCCTAATCGCAGGGGAGTTGAGAGAGGGAAGGCTGTAGGTGTGGAAAAGTTCAATATTTTTTTCTCGCCCTCTAATTACTTCAATATCAATAACTTCGGAAAGAGCCTAAATACGATTTTTGCTGAATATTGTGGTGCATTAGACGGAATCCGACCCGAAAACGTTAGAGTATACCTTTCTACAGCCTTTGGATGTCCTATGATTGGTGAAATACCACAAGAAGACATGCTAAAAACCATGGAATGGGCTAATACGCTAGGTGATACTATCGTTTTGTCTGATACAATTGGCAATGCTAATCCGTCCTTAATTCGTAAAGTGATGCGTTTAACGGACAGAAAAATAGATGCTAAGATAGCACTACATCTACATCATGGATTTAGAGAGGGTAGAATGTATGATAACTTGTCTGCTGGCTTTGATTGCGGGATTACTCAGTTCGATTCAAGCATTGGTGGGATGGGTGGATGTCCGTTTGTACCGGGTTCAGGGGGCAATTTAGCCACAGAACAATTAGTACATTGGGCTAGTAAAGAGAATCTTGATTGTGGTGTTACGACTAAAGACTTAGAACCGCTTATGAAGTTTGTAAATACTAGGCTAAAAGTATAGTAGCGACCACTATTGTCAAACAAACACCAATGATAACATGTTGAATTATTTCTGCTATTCTAATTCTTAGATAGCCTTTTATTGCCATAGCAATCATGTTACGGCGACCTGCCCGCCAGTTCCTGTACTGGCTTTTGCTCGACCTGCTGATGACAAATCTTCAATTCTTTTCATTTCGGCTTGTTGTTTGGCTTGATTATTTGCCATAGTTTGAGATGCCATCTGTTGTGCACCTGAAACCACACCGACAGTCCCCGCCTGCAATGCTTGTTTCTCCCCAGCGCTCAATGCTTCTGCTTTTGAACCATCAACGAGTTGTGTTTCGGTTGTGCTAGTATTGGTTAACCCCATACTACCATCACTATTCTTGTGTTGCCCCACCGCTTCATCTAAAGCCCTTCTTTTTGCTCCGGCTATTTGCTGTCCACTTGGATTCTGTGATATGGTTTCAGGAAGGCTACCTCCGCCTTGAAAATCATTTAAGGTTGGCTGTGGTGGTATAGAAGAGGCTTGGGGTTGCAAATCTTTTACTTGTTGCGAGTTTTCTAAGTAACTATCCCAATCTTTAGCACCTTCAGGTAGATTCAAACCTTCAGGTATATTTTTATATCCTCTTACTTTTACAGGATTTTGTTTCATGCCTGTATACCCTTTGCCTCTAAGAGCGTTCAAAGTATTACCTTTAGGAACTTGAGTTATTTTTCCCGCAGTCCTTGCATTTTTAACAGCAGCAAATCTTTTGGCCGCCGCGCTAAGTAATTTATTTCCACCCGCTCTACCCGCTTGTGTTACTAATGCACCTGTTAATAACGGTAACGCTTGTACGAACTTTTCCATGTTGTCTTTACCTTTCACCACTAAAACAGAAGGTGTGGCGGCTCCCATACTCCCACCTGTATTGCGGTGATGATGAGTGGTATGGAAAGAAGAAGTTGCAACAACTTGAACCTGCGGAAAGGGAACCACCACGAATACAGCACGAAGCGTAACATATTAGAAGTATCGCACTAGTAGAGAAGGTGTTAGCAGTACGGCGGAGAGCAAAATGAAACCAATAGATGCAGCAATAAAACTTCTAAAATCTACCCCTTCTGCTCAAGTCGCTATGCAACACGATATGCCTTCTTACATGGAAGAAGCACTAAATCAAAGCGGTAAAACTCGTTCTGATAGCCGAAAAAAGAAAGACAAGGCATCAAAACTACGTCAAAAAATAGACGACCACGAAGAAGATTCTCAAATAATTGATTTTTACAGACAGAATCATCCTGAGTGGTTTGATTCATTTAGAAGTGGCGAAGGTGAGTAAATTGGATAAAAAACCAAAGAAAGGCGTTGCAGTAGTTATCAGCATTGGCCCAAAAATGAAAACTAAGCCCACCGATGCCGCTACTCCCGAAATGCCAATAAAGAAGTATGGTTCAATGCCGATGAAAAAGGCATGGAGCATTCTAAAAAATGAAGATTACCCTCCTATGAGTACTCGCTCAACACCAAGAAGTAGCCCTTATCGTTTTATGAATGAAAATCGTATTCATAGAGAAGGGGCGCAAAATCACGCTAGAGAAGATGACATAAACGATTCAGAATACGAAGATATGGAAGATATGGAACCGCCATATGGTAAACCTGAGTTTGGTAATGAAGGTGCACGTGAAGCAGAAATGAATCAAGCAGAACGTGCTGCAATAATGGCAGAAGGTATGCCTGAAATGCAAAGGCCACGTAGTGCACCTAGACCGGGTGACCCTAGATTTAGAGGCTCTAGAAGAAGTGATGCACCTCCCAATTCAGAAGGGTATCCTCCATTCTTTAATTCAGATGTTGAAGATTCTGCTCATAATCAACCAAGACCTAGTATGCCAAGAGACGTTTTTGCAAACAGGTGATTGGGTTGACTGCATTCAATGAGGCTTGGCAATTTCTCAAAACCGAGCCAATTGATATGCATCAAGGCTCAGATGGAACTTGGCGTGCACCTCAGGAAGATATAACACCAGAAAAAAAATTGTGGCAACAAATCCAAGCAAGAAACGCACAGGCTAGGCAAAACTTGAGTGAAGACGTTTCCCACGCTCCAACTCAGGAAGAATTAGAAGCACACCCTGATTTTGGTAAAACGTGGTTTCCTAATTACATTCCTAAAGATTACACAGGTAACACGATGGTTAACTCAGAAACAGGCAATTACGACCCGAATGACCCTAAAGGTTGGCATCCTATGGGGGAACCGGAGTTACCTGAAGGCATGACTATGGGAAACTATTTGGAGAGACAAAGTGAGCAGAATCCTGAACATCGGCGGTTAGGCCAAAGTGATAACCTTAGGAGATGATGCGATGTGGACTCGGTAACACTTGGTTTGGTCCTAAACCTACATCACAACCGGGGTATTCAGGATGGATGTAAAATGGTATTCAATAAATCTTGGAACTATTTGAAAAGTGATTGGTCGTCTACTGATAGTTTATATGGTAATGAGTATGAAGATGAACCTAGTATAGAAAGAAAAAGACATACAGTAGATAATAATTATCAAACCACGATACCACAATTTGACCCAAGATTAGATGAAACAACTGGTTGGCAGGGTGTAGAACCTGTTACGGCTATTCGTGTACAAGGAAATCATCGAAAGGCAGGTCAAGCCGTACCACAAGATGGTTCTAATAAAAACTTTGAAGGAGGTGACCCAAGACTTCCACAAAGGATTCCCGAAATACCCCATGATGATGACCCTGTTTGGGATGACCCCGACTCACGATGGAGTAAAGACCCCAAATCGGGTTCAAGATATTATATGTCCGGTAAATATGAAGATGGTAAGTATAACCCTCGCAGTAAAAAACATTTTGCTGATTTGAAAAATGCAAAGGCTGGAACTTGGGCTGCAAAAAATACTGTCGGAGATATTCGTAATTTATTCACTCATAACAACCACGAAAAGTTAGTTTACATTCGTGGAAATCTTGATAAATATGGTAAAGTACACAGAAGAGATAGTGATGAAGCGCAAGAAGATTTAGCAGAAGCGTTTATCGAACACGACAAAGATATTCCACGCGAAAGCCTTGTTGAAGTACCATTACGCGACCATTATTTACATCAAACGAGAGAGATGGGCACTCCTGACCTTGGTCCTAATAGACGTTCTAGTGAAAAAGGACGAATTAGTAGGTGGAATGACAAACCAGTACCTTGGGGTGAATCAAGGGAACCAACTAAAAAAATAGAAGATATGAATGATGATGAGTTTCAAGAATTTCAAGAATCATTATACGATAAAACCCCTGAAGAAATCCATGAGTTAACAAAAGGAAGTCCAATGGACATAGCCTTCCAGTTGCTCAAGGGAAAGACAAGGCAATCTACTCTTTGGGGTTACGACCCAAAAATGGTAGAGAACTTACTCGCAGAAGATAACAGTAATATTTTCATCGCCGCTAAACCCGGAAACGATGATATGCCCGATGATGAACAAAATGAGCGTTCGGATAAAATGCTACAAGACCTCGCCGCACTCAAAGAGAAACATGGTCACTTCGATATAACCAGTGCCACAGGTAGAGCGCAGTGGGACGCAGAACCATCTTTCATGCTCACTAACGTGCCTGATAGTGCAAGGGATTCCATTAATGAGATAGCGGTAAGATACGGTCAGGAATCCATGGGAATCTCGGAAAAGGGGGAGAAAGGGGTGAACTACGTTACACCGGAGGGGGAGGTAAAGGACAAGTTCAGTAGTATGGAGATGCAGGAAAAACCGGAGTACTCTACAGATTTTCCGAGTAGTCAGAGGCTGGCTTTTACGGGTTGGCAGGAAGCAAATAAGGCTAATCCAATGCACATAGCCTTCCAGTTGCTTAAGGGTTGGGCAGGTGGTGTTAGAGGTATAGGTAATAATGCCACGGACAACATTTATCATTATCCACACGAATTAGATTACGGCTCGATAGACGAATATATGGGTGAGAATCCTGATGCTACTCTCGGTAGTATGGTAACGCCGTATCTACAAGGACAGTTTACAAATAATCCTCCTACAAATCCGCCAGCCTATCAAAGTGAAAGACCTACTCAATTACAAAGCACAGTTCCGGCACCTTTTCCACAAACCCCTGAACAAACAAAAGGCGTTCAGAATCTTATTAATGAGGGATTCGATGACTACGAGTCTAGGGACAGCGTAAGAAAACCTCATTATGACAGCATGAATAATGCAGTCAGAGTATTATCTAGAAATTTAAGAGGAAACCCTGCATACAATTTTACGCCACCGGGAAGATTGCGAGGTACTAAGGGACAGGGCGGTAGAAGTAGGCAAATGCAGAATATGAAACTACGAAGTATGTTAGATACCCCTGTATCTCAAAGCATGGCAGAGATGAACATACCGAAACAAGGAATATCAATTGCGGCAGGTGAACCAATGGACATAGCCTTCCAGTTGCTCAAAGAGCGCAAGTCACCAGCAGCATTTGCTCACAAGTTAGAGTATGACAAGCAATATCAAAAGACACCTAAGCGCGTAAAGTACCGTGAGCAATTAAACGCAGAGCGTAGGAAGCGTGGCATATACGGTAAGGGTGGTGCGGATGTTAGCCACACACAAGGTGGTAAACTCACTCTTGAAAGCGCACATGCTAATAGAGCAAGACATTTCAAAAACAAAGGCACTCTCCGCAGGGTCAAGGTGAAAAAATGAGTAATTATCCGTCATACCCAACGACACCTCCTAAAAAATGTGAATATTGTAATGGTGCTGGAATTATTGACCCTTATGGTGATGAAGAGGATGTGGCTCAGGCTGACCCAAGATATCCACATGAAACATGTTGGAAGTGCAAAGGAACAGGTATACAGACAGAATGGTCATTTAACCCATATATGCCTTCTTTCCACCCCCCTTCTTTCCACCCCCCTTCTTACCACGCCCCTCCCCCGTCCAAAATGGAATTAGGAGAGCCAACAATTAATTTTGACCCTGAATGGCAAGAAATGAATAAAAGTTCTAGTGTTGCATTTTCATTAGCGTGGAACTTACTTAAATCAGAATAAACTGTCCGATAATTCCGATTGTACGTCTATACAAATATACATAATATTACTTGTATATAGACAATACATTAGATTATTCGGACAGCCAACCCTTAAGATGACCCCCACTGTGGGCTAACACGAGGTCACAGCATGAGCAGAGATGTAGGGGATACAAACGAAATGAAAATGACAGGGTTGATTTTATCTCAATCGGCCTTAGTTGGATTAGCAATAGGAGTATATAGTTCGGGTTTATGGATGCCCGCAGGTTCAAGTGCAAGTTCAACAATAGATGGTATGACTTATGCGATGGGTGCGCTTGCAGTTCAAACAATAGCATATTATTTGTTTAAGATGTTCTTTGAACAGTCTATGAAAGAGAAAGTGGAAGTTGCAGAATTACAAAGAAACAGGCAGAATATGTATAGACAGCAGCAAATGGGCTTTGACCAACGTAGAGTAGATTTAGAATTAAGGCAAATGGAATTACAATTAGAAAATGAATTACGTATGATGCACGAAGACCCTAATAGAGTATTAGATAATAATCAATTTTTTAATGGTGGTGCCGTTAGTGCTGGCGTTAAAGGAGACTATCATAATACCTTCAACCCCGGACTCGTACCTGCGCATGGTGCAAAAAATGAGGCACCTATGAATCTTGGACTTTCTAGTACACAGCAAGCAGTTGATTCATTGAATCAATCAAATATACCATCGCGTACTTTACCTATACCACCAAGAGATGGACAACCATCAAACCAGCGAATGAAAAAAGATGGTACACCGGATTTAAGATATAGAACCTAGTGTGGTAGGACAAGATGGTGCTACCCGGACAACTAATTCCTTCTCCTTTGCGTATATTTCGCAATGTTGGTGATGACTCGGTAGAAGAAACTCTTCGAGCAATGCATTTAGCAAACACCGTCGATAATACATATGAATGGGGCATTGGTTGGATTAGAACCGTACTCGTATCTTTTATCGCTGTTATGTGTGTATCTGCTATGGAAGCAAATTCAGATTGGAATCTTTGGGAATTAACAGTTGAATGGTGGTATCAAAAAGCAGCAGACTTTGGTTCTTGGCTTACTAATAAGTTTAGTTGATGCTTTATGGTTGCTGCTAGTGGTAGTGTATTAGTGGGCGTGGCCTTGTATGGTAAACAGGCATATAATAATTGGAAATCACGAAGAGTAGGGATTTATGGCGCAACTATGGTCGGTAAGACGACTTTAGATAAATACATGACCACTCCGGGCGAAATGGAAGAAATACCCGAACATGAAAGAACTACACATTTCAAATTAGTCACTCGTTATATATTACCCAAACCCACTCGTAAAAGAGTTCGTTGGGAAGGTGAGAGAAGGGTTATTCATTCTGCTGACATAGGTGGTGAAGAGCGTTTTTGGAATCTTTGGATTGATGATATGGTAAATAGACAATGTGAGTACGTTATATTCATGTTTGACGATAGAGCGTTTCGAGGAGGGGATGAGGCTTTACAGCAAATAGGAGGATTCAGATTCTTAGTAGACAGTATAATAAACAGAAATTATAGGTATAGAAATTGGAAGAGTTGGAGAAGAGGTAAGAAATACGTACCTAAGATGATATTACTAGTTGCAAATAAAGCAGATAGGTATTTTGATGAAAAGGCAGCACAGTTGTGGAGAGAGGGTAGAATTGGAGAACATAAGATTTTTGACCCTTTTAGAGAAGACCTAATTAGATTACAAAAAGCAGGCGTACCAACACGTCGTTCGTTCATGGCTACGCGTATAGGTTGGAACGTAGAAAACACATTATTAGAGATGATAGATTACTGACCTCAAAAGTGACCTTTTTAATGTGGTAGGGTGTGGGAGTAACATGGGGAAGGGGACGACGACTACTGCATTAGTTTCCACAGGAGGCTCTAGTAATTCACTTAGAACTACTATTCCTATGTGGATTGTAGAGCAGTTTGGTCTATCTGCTGGCTCTAAAATAGAATGGACTTTAGAAGTTAAAAATGGGGAAATGTCTATTTCAGTATGCCCACAGGAATGATACATATGGTAATGGGAATGAATCCTTTCTATAATCCACAACAACAAAATCTTGGTCAAGTAAATGACGCTACATTAATGGCGTTGTCACAACAAGGAAATCCAAATTTTTCACACGCTGCTCTAATGGAACAAGCGTCTGCACAACAACAAATGCAAAGAATGGCAGCAGAAAAAAATATAGAAGTTCCTAAAGTAAACTTCTATCCTTCCCGTCACGCTAATCCATACAAAGCAAGAAAACTAGATATTCGTCAAGCGTACAAACTTTTGGCTCCTACAAAACGTGCTTTTTTTGACCCTAGAAGATTATTTCGCCATAGTAAATATATGTATAATAAAGATACTGCTGTATGTTGTGTAGATGGTTGTAATGTGAAACAATTAATACAACATGATAATTTATATTCTAGAATAACTGATGAAGAGAGCGGTAGAACACTTTGGGATATGTATTGGCAGAATCCAGTTACCGGAGAGTCTGAAGCGTTTATTGCTAGAGAGGGAGTAACTAGTGGTCGTAAAATGAGGGCTACCTATTGTCCTGAGCATTTACATTTGTATCATTTGTTATGTAGGTGGGAAGACCAACAAGATATTGAAGATGAAATGAAACCTAGTCGTTTCCGTGATAAAATAAAAAGAGGAGTTAGTATAGTTACGGTACCGATATCTACTGTTACTGGTGGGCAACAGGGACCAACACACCCTATGATTACAAAATACGAAGGCTTCTTTGCAGAAATATCAGCAGATGCTAGAGGTAGTAATGGTATTAGTATGCAACATTATACTAATCCGGTTACTGGAGATAATGATATAACAACTATAACATTTGACATGAGAATGTTCCAAAAAGAATTAATGGAAATGAATCAAACAAATCCAGCATTTCAGGATGTTCTAAACCAACAGGCTCAAGTCCTTAACCCTGCTCCGACGATACCGGAAGCAGTAATGGAGGGTATGCAATGACTATGGGATGGAACAATCAACAGCCAACTACTAATGCGTTAAATCTTAGTCAAACAGGTGCACCTATGGGTGGGTATAACGGCGGCTACTCAGCCCCACAACAAGGTTGGTATCAAACTCCACAACAACCCGGAATGTTAAATTCTATGTTTGCTGGTGCAACTGGTCAAGACCCGTATAATCAACAAGCCATACTACCACCAAGTGAGACTGAGATTTTAATGACCATGTTAAACACTTCTTATCCAGTAGAAAGATTTCTTCAATCCCCAATCTTTCCTATGCTTTTAGAAGTTATTAGTCAGATTAATACATTTTCATTACTAAATGTAATTAAAAATGCTAGTTATAATTTTGATGAAGAGGCTGGTGTTTTTACATTAGATACTGCTAGTTTACCAACTGAACTACAAACTATGAGTTCAGAAAATATAATGTCACAAATGAACTCTATGACTAATATGATTAATCAAACAGTTTCAAATGCAGATACACAGAGACAGCAAACAATGCAAAATGCACAACAGAGTATGCTACAAAATCAATTGTCTAATGCTCTGATGGACCCCGGTATATTAAATAATGCAGCACAAGGTACTGGTACTTTCTTCCGTAGTTTCTTAACAGGTGGAAGAGCATAATGTTAGGTGGCAATGCCTCTAGTAATTTTGGTGTACCAGTACCAAGACAAATAGCAGATATGTCAATGCATATGCTTGCGCCAAAAAGAGAAGTAATTGTAGATATGGTAATGGTACAATTAATTAGTGCTATACTTATATTCATGGGGATTTTAATATTCAAAAATGGCGATATTAACCAAGGAGAAATGTCTATGTATTTGGTAGGAGTCTTTTTGTCCTTTATTCTCTTGACATCTATATATCAGCGAATAACGCGGTTTGTGTAAGCAATAGTGATTAAGCACACCTTACTCCGCATTAACATGGTTGAGCGAGAGCCAGTTATGAAACGTTCCTGTGCATTCTGTCAAAACGATGACAGAGTGGGTTTGGAAGAGGCCATTAAAAATGGTGAATTATCTTGTGCTCAATTAGATAAAGATATGAGTTGGAGGTCTAATACTGCCGACCGTCATTATCGTAATCACATGGGTCAATACCATATGGCTGCAAATCCATCTTGTTCTATTTGTTCAAGTGAAAATAGAGCAGATTATGAAAACAGATTCTTTACCGATGGTACTGAATCAGAATTAATAGCAGAAGAATTAGAAATTAAGGAGACTACAGTATATCATCATATGAAGCATCACTTTCAACCGTTAGTTCAACGCTCGGCAGCGACAGAAGTTGCAATTACAGTCGGAAATGAAATTACAGTATTACGAAGTAATGTCGAAAAACTCAACGGAAAACTTTCAGAATTAATGGATGAAGGGAGCGTACATGAAGAAGGGTTTGTGAGAAATGCAGTAACTTTACATAAAGAAGTAAGAGAATCAATAAAAGATTTAACCGGCTTCCAAGATAAATGGGGTACACAAATAGACGGTACTCAGGTAAATCAAACAATCAATATACTAAAAATAGAATTAGCAAAAGAAAGTCCTGAAAGTTGGAAAAGAATCAAAAGTAAGTTACAGGCAGAAATGGAGGAAGTTATATGATACCTGTGTCAGACTTAATGCAAGTCCAACATCCGGGTTATCGTACTTTTATACAATCTAATAATATGTCTGCTATACATTATCCTTTATTTTTTGATTATTGTATATGTGTGTCAGAAAGATTTAGACATTATGCATATCAAGAGGCTAATGTACTAATTAATGAAAATAGTCTAATGCACATAATAGATTGTATAAAGCAATTAGACGATACAGATGAGCCTGAAATAGTATTACCGTTAAGAGAACAAATAAGACATTCATGTTACGAGTTCTTAGAACATTGTAATGATATGTCTACTAAATTCAAAAGCCCAACCAGTATTTCTTTATTCTACAATGAGTTAGGACAACTCGTGATGCAAACTGCTTTTGAATTTGCGGGGGTACAACATGACTAAGCCAGTTAAGATTTTGAAGTCAGGTATGACAAGTACTGGTAGCGATACTCGTATGTATGGACCGAGAGGCGAATCCTCTCACATGTTCCGTAGTAATCATGAAGATGAAGGGGATGTTTACGGAGCAGAAGGTGGTGAATATCGTGATGCGAGAATTGACCGCAAAAAGAAAGAGCGTAAAGAAAGAGAATCTGAAATGAATAAGTTAAGACATATTTCAGTAACTACAGCAGATTTACCTCCTGAAGACGAGGAAGAAAAAGATGAAGACTTAGAACCAACAAAATTCGATAATGAACTTGAGCCTTCTTTAATGACCGGTACTCCGGGTAATTTCGGTGCTATGACTAGTATGGCTAATCAGGCTAGAGGACCGGGTTTTGCCGGTGGGCATAATTTTGCTATGGGAGAACCAATGGACATAGCCTTCCAGTTATTGAAAGGCGGGAGAGCCGGTTTTATAGGTAAAAAACCAAAGAGGGAAAAGGGTGCCAAAGCAAGAAGAGCGCATAAAGAAAGGCAGAAGAAATGGCGGCCTTCGACTGGAGAGTTCAAGAGACCTCCGGGTGGTATGACACCTGCTAGTGCTACATCTAGAAGAGCAAAGGCAAGAATGCGAGGTATTGCTGGTAGCAAGAAAACAGGGTTAGGTAGAGCACATCTTGCTGTCGAGATGTCTCACAGAGGTGTAAAAACTAAACAGCCTATGTCAAAAGATGTAAAGAGATATAGACAATACCTAGGTCAGTCCGAAGCAAGAAAGCGTTTAGGTAACATACGAACTGTATCTTCTACACCTTCTAGATTTGGTGCACGTTCATACAAAGCGGGGTTAACTGGCGGTGGTACACTACAAAGTCTACTCCCCGGACAAGCCCAACAAATGAGAAGACCATCACTTAGGTCAATTAGACCTCCACCATTAATGCCACCTACTGCACCAAACAGACCTACTTTACCTTCACCTTCCATACCGAGTCCTCCTGTAATGTCCCAACCAAGAATGGGAGTTGGGGTACAAAGTATGGCCGGCCAAAGTCCAAGTTACAGACCTAAGTTACCTAGTTCTTCGATACAAGGTGCACCTGTAATGACTGGTGAGATTGGAGAAGGTAGTGAACTACAAAAAAGGGGACTATCATACTACGACACCACAGAATTAAGACAATTACTCCTTGATGCTAAAAGAGCCTTGAACCGTAAAGAGAATAAGAAAAAAGGTAAAGGGGAGAAAAGCGTAGATGCTGCTAGTCATTTACCTGCCCATACAGAAGCAGGCCCGAAACAGACCACAAGACCTGAAGGCGCTACAGAAGATGCAAATAATGAGCCTCGCACATTTGGTATTAATCCTTTAGACCATCTTACAAGTAGAGGCGGTAGAACACCTTGATTGACTCATTCATCATAATGAAATCTCTTTTACTTAGAAAGGGAGACGGTAATTACAACCTGTTTGCAGGCCAATTACAAGCCTTGAGATACCCTCCACCTGATTCTCATAATCCTGACCCTGACAGAATGGATATTCCAGCATTCGCACACACCGGAGCACATGGTGAAAACGAATCAGGTATTCCCGGCGTAGGTCACGTATACCCCGGTCAATGGAAAAAAGGAATGCATGATGAAAATGTCTACGGCGATGAATCAGGCGGAGAACACATGCATGGTATTGACGGCATTATACGAGCAGTTGGTGATTCTCTTTTACAACACGGTATTAAAGTACCTGCTAAAGATGTAATACAAAAAGCCATAGACATGCATAATCAAGACCATAAAGAAAATAATCATTTACCAAATGTAGATGACGTTGCTTGGAGAAAAATACATTTATCGCCATTAACAGAACAAGACCATAGAGTTAGAAGTAATTATGACCAAGATGGTAATTTAACAACAACATACACTAATATGCATGGTGATGACCATAGAAATGGTACTTATTTAGAATCTTATGCAGTACCGTTCAATAATCAACTTGGTCAAGTTATGGGTGAGTTAGGTCATCCTACACCTAACCAACATAGTTGGATAAAGAAACCTTACGTTAAACCACATAGATTACATTTAGTTCCTGATGGAGAGGGCGGAATGGAATTTGGCGCACAAGCGGTTGACACAGGTAAAGTAACTGATGGGAGAATACAACCGAGTCAAGCAGCAAAATGGGGAGGTAGAATGCCTGATAGTAGAGCCTTTCAAAATATATCATCTTGGGGTATTGCACATCATTACCCAAACACATATTACATTCCTCAAAGAGACGCAGCCCCCGGACAAAAAAGCCAACCAAGAACACAAACAATTAATAGTTTTCTTCATCATATGGCTTTAACGACTGGGAAAGACAGAGATGGTATTCTGAGTAATCTGATAGTTGATAGTTCAGGTGCTATGAAACATTTAGCAAACATACCGGGAGAAATAAACGGTAAACCGATAAAAGCGTTATTACAAACCCCTGAAGGACAATTAGAGGCAGCAAAATATTTCTCTCAGTTTCCAGCATTTCAAGCAGTTTATGGAGAAAATAGAAATCCTAAATTTAATGAAGACGGTAGTGTGAAACAACCGGGTCAAACTGTTGGAAGAATGAATCATTTTTATGGTCAAAGATATGGTGATACAGCAGAAGAAGGAAAAGGATTCGACCACTTTATGAGCCATAGTAGTAAAATTGGTGTTGAACACCAATTAACTGGTAAAATAGGCCATCATAATAGAGCAAAAGATGCTTGGAGTAATGTTGTGCTTGCAGCATCGCAAGGAATTAACCACATGGATGATGAAATATCTCCTGAGGATTTACAGGCCGCTAATATTAATTTGTACGATACTCCTGAAACTAGGGCTAATGCTCCAAATATAAAAGCAATATTAGACCATTTGTTTCACACCCACACTATAGCAGGTGGACACGAAAGAAAAGAAATACCTACACAAGAAGAATTACAACAACTACAACCTATTGTAGATAATATAATTCAAGGTGGAACACATGAAGATAGAACTCAACTTGGCGTACCCGACTATATTAGATATTCAGAGATGCCTAATTCTATGACACCTGTGGGTGCATCTATGCAACCCGAAGAAAGTTCGTTAAAACCTAGAGATGGAAACGCAAAGGGTCAAGGCGGTGCACCTCTTCCGATTACCGGCGGGGCGGCGACGGCTGCAACTAATGCCGCACCACCACCTCAAACTCCACCTCAAACTCCACCACCAGTCAGACAACTACAAGTAAACCCGAATACGCCGGGTTTAAACCCTGAGCAACAAATGAGAGCAAAGTTTGGTAACTCATCTCCTGAAACAGTTCAGAATGTTATGTCTAGATTACCTCAATCACAATACCATCCTCAACAAGCGCAGACACTTTACCCCGGAGAAGCCCAAGTACCACCAGTCGGCGTATTATCTCCTCAAAGACAACAGCAAAGACAACAAGAGTTTCAACAAAATATGGGTGACCCCTACCAACGTTTTCTTTCTGACTATCCTACTAAAAGTAAAGATGGACATAATGCTGCCATGGATAGATTAATCAAAGCGGTAGAAATTCTACAAATAGAAGATGCAAGAAGCGATGACGAAATAATCAAACACATGCCTTCAGTACAATTAAGTGTAAATTCAATTACAGATATTCTATATTTAGCGAAAATGTTAGAGATTACATCTATGGATGTTAGTACAATATTAAACACTAAAGGCGATTGGCAAAGAATATCTAAGACATACGGATACTCTGACAGAGTAGTAAAAGTCGTCAAGGTTTCATTCGGAGGTGTCTAGATGGGTAAGGTCTATGTTTTAAGAAAAGACGCCGATGCTAATCAATCGTCAGCCTTTATGATGGGCGGCGGCCAATCGGGAGGCGGTTTAGGAAACGTCATGTATAATCTACCAAATTGGGTTACACCTGAGGAAGCGGTTTATGGAACGTATGACAAACAGGGCAACGTCACATCGCCCGGAGCATTACCCACGGATGGTACTGCCACTCGCGAACAAGGTAAACATGCAGAGAAATGGGCTAGAGGATTAGGCAGAGCGGGTCTATATGCTGGTGCTGGGTTAGGCGGTCTTAGCGCATTTTACAATTTGAGTTCTAGCGGTCAACCGCTTGACTTTAGTGGGATGGCAAATATAGGTACTGCTGCTTATACTGGGGGACGGACTGCACAACCGTATTCTACCACTTTAGGAGCACGAATCGGGGTAAGAAGAGGAAGAGGAACGGGTACACCTGAGAATAATACTACTGTGCCTACAATCGCCTCTCCAAAACAATTACCTCCTCCTCGGACAATAGATGCTGAGTTTACAGAAGAAGAAGCGATGTCGCCTACTAATTCTGCAATGGATTCTTTACGAGAGGAGAGTAGAAAACAAAATTGGTTTAATAATAATGATAATTATCATCCAATGAATGCTTTACGACAGGAGTATCCATGAGTAAAAGTAAAGAAGAAATGGAAGCATTTATTCTTAATATGGATAAAGAGATGTCTAAGAAATCATTCAAGTATTTTTTTGTAGATATGCTAGGTTTCTTGTACAATCATCATCATGAGTCTTGGAAAGTAGGTTTAGAAGAATCACAGTATTTTTGCGTTAAAGCGTCGAGAGACCACGGAAAATCTGTTTTCTTTATGATGTATGCCTTATGGTTAGCGGCATACAAACCTAATACCCACGTTATGATATTCTCCCACTCTCTTGAACAAACTCTTGAACACATGCGCTTTGTACGTAATATTATAGAAGGGAACGATATATTAAGACATTTGAAACCCCAAGGCAAACCTTGGGCTAAATCTTACTTTGAGTTTTCCAATGGTAGTCGTATGATGGCGAAGTCAGTTGGGGGTGCAACTCGTGGTTTCCACCCCGACATAGTAGTGTGTGATGATATTTTATGGGGTACTACCGCCAGTGAACTTGCTAAAACAGCAGATTGGTTCTATGGGGTTTTGTTACCTGTACTTCACCACAGCAGTAAACTGATGATGGTAGGTACTCCGTTTAGTTACAATGATTTGTATGCAGAATTAGAAGAGAAAGAAACATTTCGTGTTGAGACATATCCTGCGATAAATGAAGAGGGTGTTGCGCTATGGCCTGAGAGATGGGATTTAGGCGCACTAGAACATAGAAGAATGTCTATGCCCGCTATACAATTTTCACGTGAATATCTTTGTGAACCAATACATGACGTAGCCAGTATGTTTCCCGGCCCTATGTTAGAAAAATGTAGAGACCCGAAATTAGTTCTTTTAGATAGAGCAGAGACAAATTACAATGAGGAAGGTGAAGCAGATGGTGTATTTGGTCAACACTTTATTGGACATGACCCCGCTATATCTTCTGACAAAAATGCTGATTTTACCGCTATGACTGTAATGAGACAAAAACCGGATGAAATAATAAAAGAAATTGTCCATGTTGTACATGAAAGAGGTATGTCGTCTATGGCACAAAAAAGAATGATGGTCATGTTAAATAGTCGTTTTTCTCCTGATTTAATCGAACTTGAAGGTAACAACTTTCAAAGAATGTTAGCACAAGAAATGAGAGAATTACGAGCAGATATGCCTATTCGTGTTTTCATGACTACTAGAGCAAAGAAAGAATCTCTTTTCATGTCCTTACTTCTTGCATTTGAGCAAGGACATATAAAACTCCCATACGGTGATGAAAGGAGCAGGGCTTATACTCACAAAGTGGAACAAGAATTGAATAGATTCGGTATGCAAAAAAGTGGAAAGTTAGAAAGTGTGGGCGTTCATGACGATTTGGCTATGAGTCTTGCGCTTGCTAATTGGGCATCTAAAGAGTTCAAGGGTAGCGTAACACTCTTAGATGATTATATGCCCGGATTTGATGAGTGGTTCAGGGGAGACGAGAAAACAGACTCTCTATTGATACCTTAAGGTGATGGAAATGAATAATACAATAGTAGATGAAAAGGACATGAATACTAGTACATGGAGGTAATTATTTGAGTACTTTTTCTAAGAACAATGATGGGTGGTTTGAGTCTAATTTAGGCTATTCCGCATCCGACTTAGTTTATCGTTTAAGGAAAGCGAGAAGAAGTAACAAAGATGAAAAAGAATTTATTGATAAAGCAATAGATGACATACGCACATTGAAGAGTATGGAATTAGATGCTACAATAGATGTACATGAATGGTGTAGTAAATATTCCGATGTGATTAAACAATTAGGAATGTCAGATAATAATATGAAAGCATTAAGGAAATTTGGAGACTCTCGTGGTGTTAGTTTACAAAGAGCATGTTATCAATGGGAAAAAGCAGATAGTGCTTTGAAAATGCTAGAAGAGTATGAAGATGTGTGGGAAGACGAACAGAAGAAAGCATGGGTCGCTGCTATGGATGGTAAAAGAGATGCTAGGAAAATATGGAAGGCCACGTTACATCAAATGGATAAATTAACTGATAAAGAGCAAGAAGCAATAAATAAAAGTTCTGAAGTTCTATTACAAAAAGGTGTTATGAGTGGAAGAACTTTATTTGCTAATTTACATGATAGAAATATATTACATAAAAGTATGACATCTATGAAACTTGCAAAATTACTTTCTATGTATGGAGAAGAAGTTGATATTATTGCAGGTGCATCGAGAGGCACATTCGTTAAAATGGATAGAACTGGGTTAATCATAAAAGACCCATGGGCATATGCTGCTGGATTTTTAGATGCTGACGGATACATAACTATTACTGGTAGAGGTGAACCTAGGGCTGGTTTCATAGCAACAGGTACTAGAGGTAAAATACATTGTGAGCAATTACAAAAAACATTAGATTGTGGGATTTTACAGTTAGACCAAAAAATTTACAAAGATGGTCAAAGAAGTCAACATAGATTACAGTTTTATTCTAAAGCAGATATCAGTAAACTACTGAAAGGCATATTACCTTTCTTAGAAATGAAGAAAACGCAGGCTAAAGCAGTCCTTGCATATATTGAAGAAAACGATGGTTTAAAGAAAGAAGAACTAAAGAAAGTGGTAAGATATTACAATTGGAGCGATGACACCAATAAGTCGAATGCTCTCCTTTCGGAATGGGGAGTACAGGCCGACGATATAACTAAGTGGGCGGAGGCGATATAATATGGCAGAAGAGCAAGGAAGAATAGGTCGTTTGATATCTGCGTTAGGTAGTCCTTTCAGAAGTCGTACAACTCCTGAACCACAGATGCCGTTGTATACGACGGGTATTCAAGAGCCTGTATTAGCGCAAGGAATTACAATTCCAGCGCTGTATGCGGTATCACAAGAAAATTTAATTTTACGTACTGTAATATCTAAATTAAGTCAAGAGATATTTAGAAGAGGATACTTTTGGGAAAAGAAATTCCAACATAAGTGTGTGGATTGCGGAGAAGAGTACAAACAAGAAACAGAAGATTGTAGTTTATGTGGAGGGCAATTAAAACAACCCGATGTACAACAATTACTCTATCCTAAATGGTTACTAGAACAGCAAAACTCAATGGAACAAGATTTTATGCACGTTCTACAAGAAATAGAAAGAGACCTAGATGTGGTAGATGACGCATTTTTAATTTGTATAAAAGAATACTTCGTAGACCCTGAAGATTCAGATATTAAATTCTATAGAGTAAAAGAAGTAATTAGAGGAGACCCTATATTTATGAGAATAATTTCTGATAAGCGTGGTGTACGTGGTGGGAGATACAAAGTTTGTCCTTTACATAGAGACCAAATTTCTTACCCCGGTCAAGATGACAGTTGTGAAGTCTGTGGTAATAATATGCAAGAGGCACATTATGCTAATATGGCCGGAAGCGGTAAAACACAATATTACCTTGAAGGTGAAGTAATACATATTAGTAAATATAATCCATCTAAGTTGTATGGTAGAAGTCCAGTAAATACAATGTGGAGACAAGCAATGACTCTTACTGCAATGGACAACTACATGTATACGTCGTATCAAAAGAGAAGGAGTCCTAAGGGGATTATTTCTGTTACTACTGATAATCTAGAATCAATGAAGTCCTTTTGGAAAGGCGTTGATGAGAAGATGGAAAGAGACCCACACTACATACCTAAAGTTGGTATCGAATCTGCTACAGGCAGAGGTGGGGTCAATTGGGTCAAGTTCATGGACACTCTAGAAGAAATGCAATATATGCCTGTGAGAGATGAGTTAAGAAATAGAATTGCGGCTTTCTATGGTGTTAGTAGCATCTTTATGATTGATAGCGGAAAAAGTGGCGGGTTGAATAACGAAGGTATGCAGATTCTTGTAACTAATCGTGCTGTTGAGTTTGGTCAGAAAGTATACACACAAGTGTTATTCCCTAGATTGTTAAAGCAAATGGAGGTAACAGATTGGAAATTAACTCTTTATCCAAATGAAGAAGAAGATGAAATTACGCGTCTACGAAGAGATGAGATGGAAGTTAACCTTGCACAAAGAATGATGATGCTTGGATATAAGCCTGAATTAATGGAACAAGGAGATAGGGATATTAGATTTACATATCGTCAGATGAATCAAGAACAAGATGGTGCACCTCCAATGCCTCCGGGTATGCAACCCCCACAAGGAATGTCGCCCGGAAGTGGCGGCCCAATGGCGGGTGGTCAGATGGGTCAACAAATGGGAGCACAACCACCGGGATTATTGGCTAATGCAATGCCTCCTTCACAACCCGGAGGAGAAGGTATGGGCATTAGAACTCCTAGAGGTCCAGCCTCTCCTCAGAACAGAACAAGTGGAGGCATGGGTTCTCCTATGAGCAGCGTTCAACAACGCGGACCAAAAAATTCCGTTGGACAGGACAATTCTCGCGCTTTAATGAACTCTAGACGAATAAAGGGCGCATAATTAAAGTAGCATCGCATGTACGCAAAAGGCAGTGAATACCATGGACTTAATAAAAATGCACCCAATGGCTAGAAAAATGACCGCACATAATGAGGCATTCGGTAAGGCTATTGAAGACGGAAACGCTAATGATGCACGCCAACACCTTAATGAAATATTAAAGTACGCTGCTAACTTAGAAACAGATTTAGATTTCGTTGTTACAAAATCAGAAACTGAGGTAGTAACTCCTGAAAATGGTTGGGAACACAAAAGTCCTGTTTTGAAGTTCAATAAAACAGGTTCAAACTTTGACCCCTCTATGAGAGATAGACAATTAAAAGGTACAATAATCTCTGCAAGAACTAATACAACAATGCGACCGGCAAGAGGAACTTTTGGTCGCTATTCTCCGGGTAAATAAAACTGAGGCCATAATATGACAGAAACAGAAGTAGATGTTACAGAACGTTTGATGAACGCTCTCATTTCTAAAATGGAAACTATGGATAGAGATATCCAATCGGTACGTGAAGAAAATTCTGTATTAAGAAAAGCCTTTGATAATCCACAATTAATTCTAAGAAAAGCAGGTTATATGCCGTATAATACGCCTATGACAGAAGACGTAAGTGCGGGTGCTTTTAGGTCTGATATGGATACTGTATCAGGAAATGTAATGAAGCAAGATGAAGGAAACCCTGACAAATACTCTAATGAACAAATTCACGAAATGAGTTGGGATGATATACATGATATGGCTGACCAACATAAAGAAGTAAAGGAGATGTACTAAAATGGTAAGACCTAGATACGAAGAAGCATCAACAGAAGTATACAACATGTTAACGAAAGCACACAGTCTAGCAGATAGATTAGATACTCTTGAAAAAGATTCTGCAAAGCCAATGTGTCCTTGCGGTAGTGGAAAGGCGCAGAATATCTGTCCTTGTGACAATAACGTAGCGAAAGGCGACCATCATTACTCTACTACATTTTCTACAGAACCTGAAGGTATCGAGTTCCACGCAGAAAGTGGCGGTCGAACTCGTAATGCTTTCTATAACACAAATCAAAGTCTTTTAGATTCCACAGATGTAGCAAATAAAGGTGCTACAAGTGAAAGTGTAAATCTAGATGTTCTTCCAGTAAACACGCACGATACAGTAAATCGTCTCGTCGAGGGATGAGATTGAGTAAAGTGTACGTCAAAAAAGGCGTAGCACAAATGGAACCCTGCAAGATGTGTGGAGCAACTGCGTATGAAGGTTGTAAACAAGCAAAAGGGCTTTCCTTAGGCGAATGTCCATATTACCGAAAATACAACCTTGGGGGTTGAGGTGATGATATGGAAGAAGATGCCGCAGAAGTATACATCAGACACCGTACTGAATTGATGAAAGCAATTTTTGATAACACTAATCCCGAACAAGAAGTCGGTGATTACTTACTTTCTAAAATAAATCTAGAAAATCATGACATAACTTATGATAAGATAGGGCTAGATTTAGTCTGTGACTCTTATAGCAACTATGTCTTGACTAAGGCAAAGAAAAAGCAAGGAGAGACTGGTACTTTACACGGTCATAGACCTGCTATGGATAAAGTGTATGGTAGTAATCATGAATGGAAAAATAGAGTAAAGCGTGCATGGAACGAAAATGATAATAAAAAACATAATTACAAACTACATTCTCCACAAAAAGATGGTGAAGATTATCTAAGTTACCACGAAAGAAATTTAATTCCCGATTCAATGAGACATGCTTTGTGGCCTGAAATAAACCCTCATACGATTGAGTTTGACCACAAGGATGAAACAAATGAGGCCATATTAAGGCCAACAGAACATTATAAAGACGCTAATCCATTTAGTGAAAAAAATCACCCTATGCGTAGAAGAAGAGTAGATACCAGTATGCCTGAGTGGGAAAGCACATTACGAAATTATTATCTTTCTGATTTTGGATGGGCGAAGAAAGGTAAAGATATAGAAAATGCACACAAGTCTTTCCATACTAATAAAGATAAAACAGGCGTACAGGATATTCGAGAGTTAGTTAAAGTCGGAGAGGCTATTAAGGATAAAACTGGAATAGCAACTGGTAAGAAAGAAGATGAGTTTAAGACTGTAAAAAATGTAAAACACGGTATATATCATGGTATAAATAAAGGTACTGAAAGTCACAAAATGTCTTTCTTAGGTGGTAACGATGGTCATGAAGGTAGTATGAATCATCAAGATGATATAAGAATTAGAGATTTTGAAAGATGGAAAAAAGATTACCCCGAACGTGTAAAACAATTAGAAGAAGATGGTGAGGATTTAGAAGAGACTCATTTTAATGATAGAATGAGAAAGTTAGATAGTAATGATATTTTTGAAGAGAAAATAAATCCTAAGACTAGTACTAACGTTTATGAAAATATAGACAGACGTGGTGAATCTACGTTAGAAGATGTGAAGAAAATACCTCATGGGCATGGAATGGGTTGGGATACATGGAATCATGGTTTAGAGTTCTTGAATCCAAAAGAAAGAAGTTTAGTCATGAAGCATATAAACGAACACGGTACCGATGACCCAGCACATCAATCAGTTACTTTACCTGATGGTCAAAGAATACACATGCATCGAATAAAAGCAAATCTGCAAATGAGGAATAATGCAGAAGTAGACCATTGGACTAGAAGTCAAATGCACGCTGGCCCAAATAAGGCTAAACACATAGAAGCAAATACTGACAATCTAAAAACAGGAACTGAAGGAGTGGTATCTAAGGCATTAAAAGACACATTAATAAAAGATAATTTTCCATATCATGGTGAGCGTTTTAAGTATATAGAAAGAATGGTAAAAGATAAAAAAACTGGTGAATATAAACCGAAACTTGTAAAGACTAAATTGTTTGATGAAACTGCCCATGAAGCGTTAATTAGAAATTTAGAAGAGCATCACGAAGGGGATAAATTACTAGAATACGAAGAAGGGAAATTAACGACTGATGAAGAAAGTGGTGAGACAACAATAGCGCCCGGAAAAAGTAATTTACCACCATTTGATGCAAGAGATATAGGAGAATATCAAAAAAGCCTTAGTCAAGGTAAAACTATGAAAGAAGCATTTGGTAAAAAAATACATGCGGGTAGTGATGTAGTTTTAAGTCCTGAAGGATTACACACTTTAGTAGGATATAATAAAAATGATTTAACTAACTCACTACATCCTATGTTTAAAGGTCAAAAAAAACCTTTCTTAGAAAAAAATATAATGAAAGAAGTTCTGAAAAATATAGATAGAAGTACAGGTATTGCTAATAAATCTAAAGATATAAGGAATGGAATGGGAACGTTTAGAGCACCGAACGGGCCTAGAAAAGATAATCCTCTTTTAGAAGAAGGAGAAGAAAAAAACTACTATGACCATGAAGGTAAACTCAGAACTCTAGCATATCCGTTTTCTCAGTCATTTACTAATCGAGGTGGTGTTGGTAGACCTATTACTACGCTTATGGAAATTTTACATGATTTTAAATCAGAAGGTCTTACATCAAAAGGTGATGTAAAACCTACTTTGAAGTCACTTATAGAATATAAATTAAATCATAATATGGAGAAAGGAATAAGTACCTTGAAAGCAGGTTCTACATCACCTTTTGGTGTTAAAGACGCAGACAATGTGATAGATGCAAACCCTTCTACTGTGGGGGCTTACGGTCACCTTCATTCTGACTACTTACCTACAAAACAACAAAATCATTACTCCGCTTTAGGTATTTTATCAAAAACAGATACAACTTCACACTCTCAAAATTTAACTGGAACTAAAACGGGTAAGGGTAGAAACACCAAAACAAACAGTAGTGACCACGACCATACTCGGTCTCCCGGTTTAGCACCTTTGTTAGAACACGGTCTAGATAAAAAGTATAATAGTTCACTTACTAAATATTTGACGGGCAATCTTACATCTAACGCTTATACTCAGACAAGTGCTAGAAATATAATGTCGAGAGAGAAATATAGTAAATTGACTAAAGAACAACAACAACAATATAATATTCAAGGTGAATCATCTGTTAGAAATTTAGCAGGTGAATCGCATTATCGTGCAACAGTAAATGGTAGTACTAGCCCGCCTAATAACCCAGCGCAGAGATTCTTAAACTTCAAAGATATAGAAAATAATCCTAATTATTTGAGTACAGGTGATGATATAGATGACGTTATGACTGCATTACCATCTAGTTATATTAAAAATCCTAAAGATACTTTACCCAAAGGCTTCTTTGACGAGTTACTATCTATACAAGAAGAATTTGAAAATACAGATGACCCTGAAAAAATAAAATACCTAAAAAGTATGCTTCAGCCATTACAAGAACAATACGCAACTGCAACAAAGAGACAAAGAGAATATGGAGGGCAATCCAAACCACGTGGCGACTTTGGCAATGTACGAAAATACATGGAAGAGGCTCACGGAAGCGATAGAGGCGGGATTGCAGAGATATTTAGAACAGTAATTGCACCTGCAATTCTAAAAAAGAAACCCGACGCATTCCATGAAGATAATCCTAAGGCTTTACTAAATATTTTGAGAGGTGTAAAAGATGCGCAAAGACATCTTTATGTTAATGGAGACCACAATGTAAAGATTAGTGCACACACCCACTCATCCGAAGAAGAAGATATGTCATCTGATATACAATATAATTTAGCAAATCAAATGAAAACTCTAGGCCCATTAACAAATAACGTAATTGACCCAAGTAAACATGGGGTGCAAGATGTATTAGAAATGTTAGATTTACCTAACGAAGATGCTCATAAAGAACATGCTCAAAGATATTTACAAACTTTATCCGGCCCAGTACATGCTTACAGCATAGGTCAACTTGCTACAATGAGTGGCCTTGATGGTAACCCGATGCAATGGAATCCGAAAGATAAAGAAATGTTTGAAGGAAAAGGACACGGCGATGTTCACACTCACTTAGATAATGTATTGAGAGAAGGACAGGCTAGTTTTCCACCTGCTAGAAAAGATACAGGCAACATATACCCTAAAGGACATCCGAAAGAAGGACAAACATCAACAACCCCTAATAGGGATTTTGATAGAGCGCAAGCGTTATTCAAAAAAAATCCTATATACAATGCTCTAGGGTTTTTACATCAAAATGCAAGAAATGAAATGAAGTTAGGGGGATATGGTTTACAATATCACCAAGCACCTGCTCCTTTAGGTAAAAGAAGTAAACAAACTAACGCTCATAATAAAAGCATTGAAGGCACTTTATTACACGAAAGTCAATATGGTCAAGGTTCTTTAGATTACCACCATGCAAGAAGAAAAGATATTGCAAGTAATATACTGTCTTTTGACACTAGCCCTGATATTGATTTGAAATCTAAAGTTGAACCTAAAACAATTCACAGCATTGGTTGGGGTAATGAGCAAGTAAAACCACTTAGAAGTCATGAGGGTGCAACTCCAACCGACCAGTTCACCAGCGGTCTAATGGATTGGGGTTGGAGTGGAAAAGCAGAAATTGGTACAGAACACGATTTTGACGGTAACTCTGTTGTAGGCACTCATATGAGTGAAGAGAACTTCCCTTCTGTGCCTTTTAGTTATCTACAGTCTTTACTTCGAGATTCACATTCGCCTGAAAATATACAATCTATGTTAACTAATGCAGAACCCTTTACTCAATATCCCGCACAAATGACTCAAAATATTGATGGTGAAACACCAAGTGATGATTATCAGAATGTATCTAAAGCAGATTTACCTAAAGAAATACCACTAATAGAGCCACTACATAGAATCTTTGAACTTAAAGACATGTCTGAATTAAGAGGCTTTACTGGTGAATGGGTTGTGTCTATTCACAAAGATGGTACAAGATGTAAAGTTAGTAAAAAGAATGGTAGAATAGCAATAGAAGACGAAAATGGCGTGAAGCAATCTTGTAGTGATGAATTAAGAGATTCATTCAAAGCGGCGTGTAAGAAAAATTATGTTGTTGACGGAATAATGGATGATGGTGATTTCTATATTAATGACATTTTGTCATATGATAAGGATGAAGTTACTGAACTAACTACAAGAGAGCGCATTAAAATCTTAAGAGGGCAGTTTGAGAGTTACCACCCTGTATTCATACCTAGTCCATCTGATATTAGAATTACAGATGAAGTTGGACTAGAAGGTGCGGTAAAAGAATTGGGTAAAGATTCTGATAAGTTATTGCTTCGTGATGCAAAGTCTACTTACATGAAAGGAGAAGAGAAGCATCCAAAGTGGGTATTACTTGCTAAATCTGATATTTTGTACCATGTGCCTTTTACTATGGAGATTGATGATAGTCACTTTATCATCAGATTACCCGAAGATGTTGTGAAATACGATATTGTAGATGAGAAGGCCGTGAACCCTGTAGCCGCTATCGGTGAAATAACCAATTCGGATTACTCTATACGGTTAGCAAAAAGCCTTGAGTCTTATTGGCAAGACGGTTTAATTGAATTGTTAAAAGAAGAAACGCAAATTGAAATACAAGAGAAGGTAGGGGAAGAGACACAGATTGAACCTGAGTTAAACGAAGAAGAGATAGAAGAAGAAAGCGCTGGCATCTTGAAACCTAAGAAAGATAGAAACTTAATTATGAAGCCAAACGATATGGCGAAGGCGCTATTACTAATTGAAAGAGCCTTAGATAAAATGCAAAAAGGCCATAGTAACATGGCTGGAAGAGGATTAGGAATAGATGTTGGGGGCGGTGTTGAAAGCCCTCGTGGACCTACTTCTCTTACGGCAGAGCAGGCTTTGCCCGATTGGGATATGAAGAAGCGCCCTACTGAGGACTTGGAGAAGCCGGAAGATTATCCGGGTAGAAAACAGAAAAAGAGGCAATCCGTAGAGCAGTCTAGCGTTTTTAATGAAAGAAGCCTTGATGAGTAGTCCCGTAGCATATATGTAGTAAGGTTTTACGTATGGTGAATTAGTGTGCTCGGTAGTCAACAACTATTCAGAAACGGCGATGGCCCAATTAGTATCCTCAAGGGTGCTAATGACCTCATCGTTGCTGGTTATGCCAGCGTTGAAGTTGTAGACAAGCAAGGCGACGTAATAACAAAGGAGGCATTGAAACACGCATTTCGGAAATTCATGGAAAATCCGTCATACAGAAATGTTCAATTGGCTCACAGTAATATACAAATTGGAGACGTTGTACCGAATTACACAGATAATGAAGGGAGGTTGTGGAAAAGCGAAGTCGATGATGTCGGAATGTTTGTAGTTGTAAAATTACGAGACGACATCGAGAAAGCAAAAGAGGTTTCAGCAGAAATCAGAAAAGGCGTTCTCAGAGGATTCAGTATCGGTGGTCAAGCGTTTAAAAGAGTCAGAAAATCAGACCCAAAACGAGGAGACTACCAAGAAATAAGCAAACTGGAACTTCATGAAATAACGATTTGTGAAAAAGGCATCAATCCCGAAGCAACATTTAGCATACTAAAAGAAGATAACAACACGGAAGTGAATAAAATGACAGAAACAGAAAATGATAATGAAATGATGAAACAACTTGGTAGCGTACTTTCGCGTTTAGAAGGTCGGCTTGACGATATGGAAAAGGGCGAAAAACCTGCTTTCCTTGAAGAGAAGAAAGACGACGATAAGAAAGATGACAAGAAGAAAGAAGAAGTAGCGGCAGTAGAGGAAGTAGAAAAGTCAGAATACTCTGATGTAATTACTTCTGATTACCTTAACTGGATGGAAGACACTCTAAAGAGTGCTGGAGTAAATACTGCCGAGGCACGTACTCACTTCGACGACTTAGAGAAAGCCAACCTAGGCTCTACACCTGAAGAAATTCAGGCTAACCACAAAGGTCTAACTGGTCAAGCACCGGGTAGAACACAAGAAGGTGGAAACCCATCAACCGGTGCTATCGCAGCAACCACAGGCGGTGGAGTGAAGAAATCAGATTTCATTAACCCAGCATCACTTACAGACTCAGACATTGAGTCTGCGTATGAAGTATACAAAGCAGCGGCTCTTGAAGAAGAGTTCCGTGGCTCTCTAGAAAATGATTTCGCATCTCGATATGCGTCAGAGCGTACAACAGAAGTTGCAAAAGCAGAAGCAGCAGCATATGATGCACGTGGACCACTAGATGAGATAAACAAAGCAATCAGCGCACTTTCGGAGCGTATTGAAGCAATCACCACTCCAACAGAAACTGGAGAGCAAATCACAAAATCGGATGCTGATGCACCAACACTAACAGTTCCTTCAACAGAAGATTTAGCAAAAATGTCATGGGATGAAGTTCATAACTTGGCATCTAAGGCTTTTGAGTGATATAGAATATAAAATGGAGATGAAATAAAATGGCACGAAATTACGTACGAACAATAACAGACATGGAAAGATACTACTATGGAGCAGGTAACGCAATGGGTTACTCATACTCAGGTAGTGAATTACTCAAGGCCGACAGCCCTATGCTGTCAACAACAGGTGGTACATACCAAGCAATCTATGGTCGCAAAGTATGGTCACAATTAAATCAAGAATTTAACGCATTCTCTATCCTACCAAAGAAACCATGGGATAGAAGTGGATGGCGAGTTATCACCGATAGGCCAAACAGCGGAGCAATTGCTGGTAGCGGTATTGCTGAGAACGGCACACTACCTGAAACTATTAAACCAGCATTCCAACATGTGGCAGCAAAACCTAAGACTATCGCTCACACATTCGATATGTCTGAAACTGCTATCTTCCTTGCTGACAAGGATGACGGAATGGGCGATATTCGCTCAGTCATGAAAGAGGAAATGGGTAAACATCACGCAGAAGTCATCAATAAGATGATGTGTGGTGACGTTGACACAGTAGCAGGCAATAATTTCGAGTCTCTTGACCGAGTTACTGCTGGATACGCTGCCGGTGCTGCATCTAAGACTGGACTAAGTACAGACGGTGATGCAATAAACGCAAACGGTGACCTAGACATATACAGTATTAGCAGAAGTGCAAATACATGGTCTAACGCTGAAATGAGTGTAAACGCAGTAGGTGGGACGCAAACCGATAGAACACTTTCTCTAGACTTATTAGATGAGATGTTCCAAAAGATGTGGATTCGTGGTGGAAACCCGAAAGTTATGTTAACTGGATATGATACTCTAATGAGAATCCAGCAACTTCTACAATCACAACAGAGGTTCATGGAAGAGAAGAGAGTTACCCCTACCTACAACGGTGTAAAGGGTGTACCCGGAATCGAGGCTGGTTTCATCGTAGCAACATACAACGGTGTACCAATCATTCCTACAAAGAACATGGCAGCAGACACACTATCAAGAGTTTACTACCTAGATACAGATTACTTACACTTCAGCACAGCAATTCCAACACAATACTTTGAGAGTGGAATAGAAACTGGTGACCCATTCGCAATCAACAGACTGGGCCAAGAAGGACTATACCGTACTATGGGAGAACTATGGACAACTTTCTTCGGAGCACAAGGGAGCGTAAGAGACCTCAAATGAGGTTGTCTTGGAGATAATAAAGGAGTGAAAAGATATGGCAGATACATTAACATTAGGCGGAACAGCGACAGCGGCATTAGTAGGAGCATGGGAACTTAGAGCGGGTTCTCATAACACTACAGAATGGTTAGATGGAGCAGCAGATACATCCTATCCGGGCGGGGGTCCGGGTACATTCAGCGCAGTAAATAGCGATGGAGCAAACGGATACGACCCAGCACCAAAGATGGCATTAATTAACGTAACAGGTGGAGCAGATGGTGAAACAATCATTCTCTCCGGTGGAGCATCAGCAATCCTGAGCGTTATGGCGACCGATGGTGGTACAGCAGCAGTAGCAGTTGGAGCATCCTTTACAGGACTAACAGCAACCTTGCAATACCTAAGTGGTTCAGCAAACGTTACAACAGTAATGGTACTATACAACTGAGGTGGTTTAACTGCCTATAGTTACATTTGTTGGCAATCTCTACATGAGACCTAATACAGACCCCTCTATGGGTGACTGGATTAGAGGTAATCCTGTAGAAGTTACTGAAGATTGGTTAGTTGCTAATAAAAGGCAATTAAAACCATCATTGTTTGTAATAGAAGGTGCAGCATACGATTTGCTAAATGACGGACTACCTGATGTGGGTTGGATAAAAGCAGACATCGTTACATGGTTAAAACAACAAGGTCTAGAAGTATCTAATGGATACAAAACTAAGTCTTCATTGTTATCAATGGTGGATGGTGTTTTAACCCCAGCCCCTGTCGAAGAAGTTGTAGTCGAAGTCGCCGCTGAAATTGTCGAAGAAGTTGTAGTCGTAGAGACTCCAATTGAAGAAGCAGTTGTTGAGGCAGTAGAAACAACAGAACAAGAAATTTAAGGAGATAAAAAAATATGGCATTTAGTAGTACAGAAGATAACAGAACACACGTATTAGGCGACCTGATGATGGTTACCGGAGATTGGAACGCAGCGAGCGTAGCAACAGGCACGATAGTAACGGGCCTATCAGATATTCTTGCTTGCGGAGTAATGGGCGACACCTTTGGTGACGTTACTGGTGGAGGCGTAGACGGAGCATTTGCTATCGTCGCAGACGCAGCACCCGGCTCATTAGTAGTCGATTGCGTCAGTGGAAACACTGGTTCTTGGTGGGCATTAGGAAAGCGCTGATTAAGGCGGTGACCTAAATGGTAAAAGCGATACAAGTAATTGGACCTTACAGCCCTAGAGATTTCTCAGGGGCAGGTAATGACGGTACGTTAAGCACCGCTATGACTACTGATATCGAAGCATTAACTGGCTATGCTAGTGCTAAAATAATCTCAGTCGAGCCAACCACAGTATTAGGAAATATATTCTTAGTAATATATCAGAAAGCATAATAGAAGGTGGTGTGAGTGAATGTCAGGATTCGAGTTACAAACGCTTGATATCGACGACATAAGCAGAGCACAAAAACAAACAGTTCGCGCAGATATTACATACGACGCTCATACAGTGAATACAGACTCGCCTTTGAGCGGTATCACTACTAAACAGAGGACAAGAACGAGTGAACTCTCCGATGTACTCGATATAGGAGCAGGTACACGCTGTGCTCATTGTGGTATGCTTCACTTTTTATGGAGAGCAACCTGCGGCGCATGCGACAGACCTATGGAGTATAACCTCGGTAGCCGTAACGAGGAGGCGAGGCTCTAATGCCACAAGTATTCAGTCCGGGTGAGGGAGAGACAAGACCTCTTGACCCAACAGCAGTCGTTTATACCACAGCACAGAAAGTTGCTGATTTATTAGACATAGGCCCACAAGAAGCGGTAGTTGCCTCATATAATAGCGATAATAACGGCGTGTATGTTACTGGTGCTGATTATAGAAATATTGGATTCTCTTCAGGAGACGTTATACTTGTTTATTCAGATGCAGACCCAATGGGATTTGAAAAAGAAATTGGCGCACCTACAACAAGCATCAATGGTGTAAAATTACCTTTTGCTAGTGGTACTGTTACCGCATCAGATTATCAAACTGCTGATAACACTTACATTCAGAATCAAGCCTCTTTCTCTAATGGTAGAACACGAGGTGTTACGAAAAGTAAAGTTGAAGATATTATACTACGTATGCAAGACCACATAGACAATAGAACCCATAATGCTTGGAGACCTTATCTTGTGCAAGCGGAATACATTAATTTCGACACATACAAGCCGTATAGACGTAGATACTACACAGATTATGTAGGTACAGCGCCTCTATTATTTAGAAATGTACAGCAAATATTACGTCTTGAACTATGGCAAGGAGACGATTATAGAGAGATAGCATCAGCGGAAGCACGTCTTTTAATTCCTGAAACGGTACAAGGAGAAACAGGTTCTATAGTCCTATCACCGGGTAATGGGACGGCAGCGACAATGACAATTGGTACAGGTACTAATCAATGGAGGTCTGCTTTTGATAAAAATACAACAGCACAGAATCTTGCTGATTTAATTAATAAAGAAGATAGAGTAGGCAAAACATCTGTGGAATTTGTACCAGCCTTTACTCTTGAAGGTAATACTTCTAACGTGGCTGTACATAATGAGTTTTTAGCATCTGCAAATTCGGATTATGGTACGGGGATTATAAAAATTACAAGTATGAGAGATACAAAAGGTGGAGAATCTTCTAGTATAGTTACCACAAATACCAATATTGAAATCTCTCAAACTACTAGTGTAAGCACTACATTTACTAGTTTGGCTAGTACAACAATAACAGTAGCCACGACAGATGGATTTGTGGCTGCTGGAGTAGTTGTAGACGCTAGTGGGGATGTATTTAGTTACACAGGAAAAACAGATACTACGTTTACGGGCTGTACGATAGTTGTAGGTTCTGCGTTATCTGATATCGCTGGGGCATTAAAGCAAGATAAGTTTGTTATTGATTTACACGGTGGTAGTTCTAGTGGAGATAAAGGTCGTTTGCGCGATTGGTGGATGGATTCAGAAATGGGCATTATCTACTTTAACAACTCATACCCTTTCTTTGAATGGAATGCAATCAAAACATCTTATATTTATGGCGAAAGATATGTAGACAAGGCTATTGAAGATATATGTACTAAAATGGTAGCCATTGACTTACTCTTAAGTGACGATAGAAGCGTACTCATACCTGAAGGTACACAGAATGTAGACATATCGTCTAAGATTCAACTTTACAAAATGGACATAGAAAAGACATTTCCTCGTTATATAGAGGTGGTTACCTTTGAGTGATACAGAAAAAATAGTTTACGATGAGTGGAAGAAAACTATAACTGCTGAATTAAGTAATAAAGAGTATCAAGCAGATTTACAAAAGGCAGTCACAGAAGGTCCGGCGGAATATAGAGAGGCTGTAGAACGTTCTGAAAGAGGACTAGAACCCAAAAACATGAGCATTGAGCAAGAATCTGCGATGAAAAATAGAGTCAATAGACGAATGATGACAGAATCCCCCGGTCTTATGGAACACAAACTAAAGAATGATGGTGGTAAATTAGTACCTGATTTTAAAGCCCATGAGCGTGAAAAACGTAAGAAGGAGTTTGCTAAATGGTAGCGACATTCGATGAAGGTATTGATGTAGTACTTGATGTACTCAAAAATAACTGGACTAGAGGTAACACTAACAATTACAAACCTGTGATTATTGATATAGCAGATGAAAGTCCTGAACGTGGTAAGAGACTTGACCTTGATAGAACGGATTATATTATGGTGTTTGAAACAGCACATAACGAAGAGTTACCTGAGATGTTGTATGATTTCGTCACCACACGTATCAATATTACAGTTGATATGCGTACTACGAGAAGTAGAGACCAACTGAAAAAGATGGAGAACGAATTAAGAAGATGCATACATCTTAAAAGGAAAGGTGATGGTGTAAACTTTGATAGGCTTGTGTACAAAACACGTACCGACTTATCAGATAGAAGTAAAAAACTGTTCAGAATGACCTTTCAGATAGAAGTTGTTATCTTTGCAGAGTTAATCCCATGAGGTGAGAGAGAGCCATGCCATCGACAGTATACAAGGGTGATTTGTCCGAGATAACCTTCGGACACGAAACAGGAGTGAGATTAGAGCATGATTATGCAGCAGGTACATCTTTTACAGATGCTACTTGTGATTACAATAATGCTGTAACAATAACAAACGATGCTAATGCTGCAATAGTAACTGGATTACGAGTGACTGGTACAGGTATTCCAACTGACGCTTATGTTGCCTCAATAGTAAGTTCTAATGCTGCCGGAGCAACGACTTCATTTACTTTATCTGTTGCTACTACTGGTGGTGCTGTAACTAACGGTACACTAACCTTTGACCCCGATTTCAAGTTTATCGCTGGTGGTGGAGATAAAGATACAGTAAGTGATACTAGTGTAATTTCTTTTAGAGGTGGTCAAGCGGATACTCCTGTATTTGAAGGCATTCTTGAATACCCTAATGGTATGTTAGTCGGCAGTAAAGTAATATTTACAATAGCAAGTGGCAGTCCTGAATGGGATACGCAAGACGACTATGCGGTATCGGGTAGGATGTTTACTATAATTAAACAAGAAGTTGCTACAAGTGGTGATAACAACGGATGTACCGAAATTACTATTACACCCGCTTTGAAAACAGACCATAGTTCAGTAGACAAAGATTCTAAGGCTAATGATGTAATGACTATCTTACCTTTTACGACACCTGCGATGGACGTAGGTATGCAACACGCTGATGCAGCAAACACATCTGCTGAGAGTGTATTGACTGACCAATTCGTTGGACTAGTAAGCACTGTCGCACTTCCTGAGACTAAAGTAGACCTCAAGAGATACCATGTTGTAGGACTTGGTAGAGATGTGGCAGTACAAGTACCGGGCAGATTTACTAATACCGGTGGTTCATTCGAGTGTAACATACACAATGGTCGATGGTTCTATTATTGTTTAGGACATGAAGTTGTAAGTGCACCGGAAGTTAGACAAGATGGGCATGGAAGTGAAACATATACATTGACAGCAGCCGCTTATTCAGGTGACTCGTACATTACATTCGATAGTAGCGGTTCTACTAATCCAGCAATTAATTCTGTGAATGTAGGTGTAGGTGATTACGTTTTCTTACTCGGCGGTGACAATACAGAAGGTGTTGACAAAGTAGATGTGCAGAGTTACAGAGATACAAATGTAAATGCGGAAGTATTTACAGACGCTACTTGTGGCTACAACGATGACCCAACTATTACAATGGATAGTACCGCTAAGTTAATTGTTGGTATGTCTGTGTCCGGTACAGATATTCCTAGTGGTGCGACAGTATCTAGTATAACTAACTCTACTACTTTTGAATTGAGTGCATCCACCACAGGTGGTAGTGTAACTAATGGTACTCTAACTTTTGACCCAAGAGATATTTCTGCATGGCCGAATGTAGACGCTACGAAAATAATTGATAAGGCTATGAAAGAAGAAGCAAGAAGAATAGTAGCCATTACTGTAACTGGTGGTATTGGTAAAGTTTGGTTAGACGACCCTCTACAATTCTCGTATGAAGATAATACAGTAGTAGAGTTTGCTAGATATGCAGCAGATGATAGCAATGGTAGTCCACATAGAAACACGACCACAGGGGCAATCACTAAACCAGTCAGTCATTTGTTCTTCTCTCGTACAACTGTGCCTTCTTTTGCTATGGAAGTCAGTGTTAGAAGAAGAGACATAGACAGTAACGATGGTACTACCGATGGTGGTACAGGAGATTCAAAACAACTAACACGTGTCTTTAGAGGCTGTAAAGTGAAAGATTTCTCACTAACCACAGACACAGACGCTGCTCTAAGATTGACAGCAAACTTCGATTCAGCATTGTGTTACACAGATACTGGTAGGTTAGAAGCAAGTAACAAGGGAGATAGATACAATACACACAGACTCTTTGAAGATACTGCTAATACAGAAGTAAAGAGAAAGATTTCAGGTATTGGTAAAGGGACTCAGAAACCATTTATGTTTTACAACGGTTCTATATCTATGCTAGGTACAACATTGGGTCAAGTTGTTTCATTCACATTAAACGGTAAGACTGGTGTAGAGCAGTACTATACTATTGGTGCGGCTAACATAGCGAATAGTGCTACTGACCAAGTGCCATTTGCTGGTACTCGTAACCCTACACTAGCAGTAGAGGGTAAAACAGAGTATGACCTTGAAATGGAGATAATCGTAGACGACCCTCTATTCTATCACAATATGCGTAGAGCAGTTGAAAACTTTGATGAAACAGACGAGACTGCGCAAACAGATGCAGACATGATACGTTTATCTTTCACAAAACAAGTATCTAGCGGTACGGCAGAATCTATTGACATACTAATGGATGATTATTACATCGTTGAAGCACCACTACCCGTACCTGAGGATAAAGGACCATTGAGGGCAAAACTAAAGATTCTACCTAAATCAGTAAAGGTTATCGCTGTTGATACAGTTATACACGCTTGAGGTGGTATAGTGTTACCAACTGCTGTTAAAAGAGTTCAATTCTACTCACGCAATTCTCATGAAAAATATGTCTATTGGCTAATTGATATTGTCAAAGTACCATACGATAAGGCTTTGTTAAAGACTAATTCTAGAAATGTCGTAGATGCGATGGTTGTTAAAATGATAAACGAAGGTAAAACCATTACAGAGACTACTGTACTAGCGCCCATAATTCGAGAAATAGAAGATGTTACAGAAGATACCGTAGTAGAACCTATAGTAGAACCTATACTAGAAGAAATAGAAGAGCAGATAGAGCAGATAGAGCCGTCATGGGTTGAATCCGCTAGAGGCGCAATAGGTGACGTAGTGGAAGACGTAGCGGAAGAAATACAAGAGAGGGTAGAAGACGTTGTTGAAGTTATTGAAAATGTTATCGAAGATACAGTTGGGTTTACTTTTGACAGACCTGTTGAAGTTACTGAAGAAATGATGATAGTCCCCGATGTTGACAATCCGTTTGGTGGGGAAATTGATTACAATTCTTTCACCATAAGAGAACTCCAAAAAGAATGTAAAGCGCGTGGAATCACTATTCGTGGCACTAAATCTGAGGTAGTGTTAAGGCTACGACACGATGACGCAGGGATTGTCGAACAACCGACACAAGGTGTAACCGATGCCCCCTCGCAAGAGGCTGCGGACGTAACGCCGGATGCCCCCTCGCAAGAGGCTGCGACCGAGGAAGTGACAACAAATGACGATAGTAGACAAACAGAACTTACTGACGAAGAAGAGTGAACAAAGGCACGAAATCCGTGTAGACAAAGAAAATCCTGATTTAATGATGGAAGTATGGGTTAGAGAATTAACTTTCTTTGATGTACAAAAAGCCGCACAAAGTATGTTTCAGATGGATGGCGATGACATATCGCTGAATCTAGAAGGATACTGGCGTTACGCATTTTCCAACTGGGTAGTTAGAACTAACCCTGAATTAACCGTAGATGACATGATGAGCCTAAATGCATATGTCGGTCAACAAATTGCCTCTCTATTACCAAAGCCCGATGAACTGGCGGAGGCAATGCAGGGGGGTTTTACGAAAGCGAGCAACTAAGAGTTCGGCAATTTCTAAAGAAAAAGGTAATAAAAAATCCTGACGATTTAGAAATGCAGATGCAGTTGTTCGCCTACATCGTAGCGAAACATTACAGCATATCGCTGTCTGAGGTATACCATATGAGTGAAGGCGTGTTCAAACAATCCCTATCTTGGGCATTGGCTATTAATGAAGAAGAGCGTCTCGCAGAGAAGAAGCAAGACCTTGAGAATAGAACAGACAGTAGCGATGTTGTAGACTTCGATTATACATTTTTAGAAGGAGAGGATTGATTATGGCTCTAGGTGCATTACTCAATTCTTTGGCTTCTATGACTAGTTCTCTAAGCAGTATAGGTAACATAATGAGTTCATTAGGTAGCGCCGCATCTAAGATAGGTGAGGCTTTAGGTAAAGCCTTTAGTTTTGCAAAAAAGAAAGCAAAACAAGCATTTGATGCTATAAAAGATATATGGGATAAGACAATTAGTCCTTTGTGGGATTGGTATAAAGCACGTTCATTAGAATCTTTAGGAATTATAAAATCTGCTTTTGGTAGTTTATTAAAAGGGATGAAAAATTTATGGAACAGTACCGTTATGCCGATATGGGATTTAATGAAAACTGCTATGATGTTTTGGGTTAACTTATTTTCAGGTGAGTGGGGTAAAGCCCTAGGTAATGTCAAAACGATATGGGGCGCTACATTTGGTAAATTATGGAGTGGGTTAAAATCTGCCGCAGGTAAAGCATTAGGGGGCATCAAGACTTTATGGGGTGTTATAGTTGGTACTATGGGTACTATATTCGATGCTACTATTGGAAATGCATTTGATAAATTAAAATCAGCAGCACAAGGTGTATTTGATACAATAGGTAGTGCATGGGATACTGTCACATCTGTTATGTCTACCATATATGATAAAACATTAGGTAGAATATTTGATGCAATAGGTGGTGCACTCAAAGGTATATTTAACTTCGGTAAATCGGTAGTAGGTGGTGTAGCAGACCTAGGTAGTGGTGCTATAAATGCCGTTACAGGTGGTAGTGGAGATAGTGATTCACCTTCTTCGGGTGGCAACACGTTCAATATGACATTCAATTTAAGTGGTCTTACAGACCGTACAGATAAAAGAGAATTGGCGAGAGAAATAAGTGATTTGATACAACAAGAATTGTCACGTAGTTCAGGCGGCGGTGGAAGAATTGGAAGGGGATACTGATGGCTGCTGGTATACCGATTAGATTAGTTCAAGAAAATCACAACACAATAGAATTAGACGCAACGTCTATGACTCTTTCTACTTCTAGAAAAGTGGGTGGAATGGCTATACCTTTTACTGGTAGTAAGCGCATAGGTATGGATTTGAACATTAATAGCGCTATGATAAACATTCAAGGCATCATTGCAGACGATAGAGAGGGTACAAAGAGTACAGCACACAGCGCTACAATTAATTTTGGTAAAACGCACAGTCAAGAAACTCAATGGAATACGACTTCTAACTTAAGCGGATTAAGTGGTCAAACACTCAAGATTCAGAAATTCGATACAGGGATTTCATCGGGTGTTATACAAATTACTTTTACACCTGCTGGAACTACTACATCTAACGGTGTTACATCTAGTGGTGCATCTACAATGAATTTAACTAGTGCTGCTGATTTTTCTGCATCAGGTAGTGGTACAATAGATGGAGATGGATTTACATGGACTGGTAAAAGTACTAATCAACTTACAGGAGTAAGTGGTGTAAGTGGTACTAAAGCAGATGATGTAACAGTTATTCAAACTAGTACTACCGCTGATATTTTATCTGCTGGAAGAATAGTATACACTAGTACGTTAATACCATCTCAATTAGTAGCGGCTTTAGTTACATACATTAATACAAATCACGCATCATTTATTACCGCTAGTGCGGTATCGGGTGTAGACTACAATGATGTAACTTCTAATTGTATACTCAATATAGTAATGACGACTTTGGGCAAAAATACTACTATGGCTAGAACTACCCCTTTGTGGAAGGGTAGCGGAGATTTTTGGAATGAACCAATAACTCAAACATTTGCAGGTGGCTCTGATGGTGGAAAGAAATCTGCTGGTGACAAAACTATGGATTTATACGGCATAATCAACAACAGCAAAAGTAGAGGACATACCACCACGATTATCAATAAGCACATACTACAAAATAGTAGAACAAAAGAACTTAAAGATTACATTATTGGTTTACAAATACCATATAACTCTACCTTGAAAGCAACTGGTGGTGACGAATACGTTGCGAGAAACTTCTTCATGCCTACTGGAAACTATGATGGATTAGACAAAACATCAGAAGGTAATAATTTACCCGCTAGTGTAACATTTGACACAGGAGAAGAAAGAACCGGAATACAGGGTTCTGTACAAAAGTTTGATATTACATACGATGCTGGAGAATCGGTTTATAAATTCAATATGATATTTGCACCGATAGATAATTTGATTCTATCATAGATAACTTGGGGGAAGGCATTTGACAGTAATTAGCCGTAAGAATCATGGGTTTTTCTTTAACGGCATTACTGACAGTATCATTGTACCCGAAGGCGACTTTAGCGAATTAGGTCATAAGACGACGAGAGGCACCGATGATGTCAGAGTCATTCTTTCCGAAAACGCACCTTCTTCTACACGTAATGAGGGTGCAACATCAGGCATCTACAATAAACATCTTACAATAGAAGCGTGGGTAATGCCTGATTGTGGCGGTACAATAATAGAGAAAGAAGGCCAATACAAACTTTCACTCGGCCATGTTGACACACCCGGCCCCGCTAAGTTTGAAGTCTTTATGATTGGAGATGGTGGAGAAGCGAGGTACGAGTTAACTACCGCTACATTAGATACTGACAGATACGAAGGTACTGTATATCCACATATCGAATACCAAGGCATACAAGATTCATACAATAGATTCGTTGGTAGCAGAGACGATGCCACTGAACTTAATAAAAATCATAGACCTTTGATACATGTAATAGCGACAGTAAGAACTAACGCAATACAACTGTATATTAATGGGGAATTAGTCGCATCCCAATCTATCAAAGATAGGGATTTAGCACTACAAATCTCCACTAAACAAACATACATTGGGGGTAAAGGTGGAGAATTTAGAGGTACACTAGAAGGTATTCACCTTAACGCATCTTTCAAAACTTCAATGGTAGACGGAAATGCCCCCTTAGCAGATAGTGATACTCTCTTGTTGTATAGATTTGAAGAGCCTATTGCACCTATTGAAGAAGTTTTTACTTATAGCGCTCACGCAAGTAGTAGTGGTTTATCTACATTAACAATGACTAAGGTAGATGCTCAATCACTTGCTTCTAAACTCACAGGTAATGCTGTAACAACAGGCACTGTTGACTTCACGTCTTCTCCTTATAGTTCAGGAGATTATGAAGTATTAGATTCATCATCAGGTTCTACTGTGGTAAGGGCTGTTTCACATGTACCGTATAATATACTAGTGAATCCTGATGGTATAACGCCTTCAACTAGTAAACCTAACCAAAAACCTCCTGAAAGACTAAGATTACATTCTATAAACAATCTAGAAAATGCTAATCCTACGTTAACAGTTTCTAGTATTCATTTAGATTTTGTAAACACTAGTAATAGCAATAATGGGTTAATAGGAGCATTGAATACGTCTAGAAGTGCTGGTGTTGACAATCATTTTATTGTGGTAGGGGCAGACTTGTTAATTGAAAGTGGTACATCTAAACCATATCAACCGCCCCACTATTCCTCACAGATAATAGATAGAACAGGACAAATGGTATTAGATGAGAGCGTTTTCGAGAATCATGGTTTTGTGTATTCTAGTGCAATTGCTACAACCACATCAGATACAAATAATCCGTTTGCTGTGGCGTGGCCTACTAGCATAAGTGAAGATTTTCAAATAGGTCACAGCGGTAGACATATTAAGAATCATGTCGAAGGCCACGCTTTCTTACGAATGCTACCTAAGGCTATTGATGAGATAATAGACCAAGAAGCAGATGGTGGTCCTTATGCTGATATTATAGACGTAATATACAATAATATGCATAGAGGCATAGACAAGCAAGTTTCTGTTAATAGTCTAGTAGATGTGTATAGAGATTTTAATGAGATAGTTATAGATAACGTTGTTAACACTAGTACTGTTACTGTAGCGTATAATTCTTACAATGGTACTAGCAGTCCACCTGCTGGTAAAAGAAAGTTAATTGCGATAGGTGGTCCTAATTTTAACTACACGTCTTTTGCACTAAAAGGTCCAATTCCTCAGTATAATAAATATGATGCTGATAATGATGAGACACACCACGATAGTAACATTAGAGATTATCACGTTACACCATCTAAAGAAAGTAGAGTCGCTATATTACATGTACCTAGATTAGCGGCCTTGACTCCATCTCTTTCTCCATTTGTGGAAATACATTACAATGCGATTGATTTGACTGGCGCTAGTATGAGCGGCACAGTACAACCTTTACTTATGGTAGAGAAAACTGTGCCATCGTCAGATACATTGGTAAGTGGCTCGGAGTATGTCTATGATTCTATAATCCATGCAATTGGTTCAGGTATGACATTACATGCACCCGGCGGATACATAGATGTCTATGCGTCTGAATTAGGTATTGATTCTCCAATAATTTCAGAGCATGGATTAGTGGGTGATACATCAGAAGGATATTCAGCCGATACGGAAATTGATGAAAGTTTAACACCCGCTAATTACACTCCAAGAAATAATACAGATTCTATACAAAACGGTACACCGCAAGCCATAATTGAATCTGTGAGTGCAACTGGGGTGCATGAATCTTCATTTAATAAATTATATCTTAATAAGATAGACAAAACTAAATCCTTGACTGATAAAGGTAGTTATTATAGAATTGAGCCTGATTTAGTATTAGATAGTGGTTCTGCTGGACAGTTTGATACAGGTACAGTATCTTCATCATCACATATACACGAAACATTCGATATTATAGATAACCATATCTTAACAGGTACTAACAATGGTGATTTTAGAATCTTCATTCAGCCTTCAGATAGAAGAAGAAGCCTACAACTATCTAACGTTAATATATCTACAACATTTAATAGCGCTACGATATTGTATCTGTTGAGTCGTGCTAAGGTAAGGTCGATTGAAGAAAGTGTTGGCGAGGATGGTGGTTTTACCACATTAAATTGTATAGGCGTAGGAGATAGCCTAGTATCCCGCTCAATTGATTTTACTGGTAAGGGTAGCCCTGACTCGCATATAGTCAAGGAAATAGAGCCTAATGCGCCTGTTGTCACTGTTACACTTGGTGGTCCGGGTCAAGGTGCTATGGATACTAGACCAGTATTTCAACGCAGTATGTTAGCGCACGAAGCATACTCTACACGCAGGTCGTATGCTGTAACTGCTACTAAACTAGTAGTACCTAATAATGACACAGGTACATTACACATTAAACCCTTAAATAATGAAAGCGAAGACTTAGCAAGTTGGGGCACATATGGATTTCCTAGGTATGGTAGAATACACTTACAAGATGGTAGTAGTGCTAAATACACTAGTAAAACAGGCACTACATTTGTATTTGCAGCAGCAGCATTAGGTTCAGGAGATTTTATTTCTAATAACGGTAGTGAGTATTTATCTATTGCAAAATTACTAAATGCGCTGGGTTACATGAAAGGTCCGACATCAGGTACTGTAACCATAAATGGTAATTTTACAATATATAACGAATCAGGATTTGGTGAAAACTCTGACTTAGAAAATGGTACTACTGTAAACGATAGAATGCATCAAACTATGAATGATGTACAACATGATTACCAACTAGGTACTCAATATGCTAGTACTAGAGCACTTGCAGAAATACCTGTATTTGCAGAACAATTTTTCCACGATTCAGTAGGACCAAATAACGCTTTTAAAATACATGTAGATGCGACGCATACCGCACACACGTACAATCCTAGTCCAGTTGGTAGAAGGCAAAAAAGCGAAAATGAACTTGCTGATAGAGAAGCACACTCTGCATATTCTACTGCTATTTCTAATAATACACACGTACCTTCTACTTCTGTAATAAAATGGGATGCAACTAACCTAAAACTGTATGTCAATGATATAGGTATTTTTCCAGCAGCAACAACGTCTGCATCTACTTTTCAAGATATAGATACACAATTAAGATATAGAAAAGTATTTTTAAATAGTGGAGATTGGGCTTGGTATAGAAATAATCCTTCTAGTGATGGATATTTACAAATTGGTTTAGTTAACAATTCTTTGTATAACATGACTGAAAAGTTTACAGAGTTTTTACAACCCGGTGTTAGTGTATTTATTGGTGGTCCAGTAGTAGACGATAGTGTAAGGGCTATATCATCAGATATTTTAACCCCTTCATCAGATTATGAAAATAGAGATGAATACTATTATGATGCTGCAAGTGTTAAAACTCAAGGTGGAAATGTAGATTATGGTTTACGTCAATATGTTAGTGCGGTTGAGTTTAAGGCTGGACCTGAAAGTAATCCACATGCTGCAAGAATAGATAGTAAACGTGCTACTGGTAAGGTGTTGTCTGCTACTGTAACAAAATTAAGTGCGTATAACGATAAAGCAATTACAGTTACACTAAGTGCCGATGACTTCGTTAAGTTTCCAAATCTAGGATATGATACACTTGCTGATGCATCCTCTGCTACTGGCGATTTAGGCTATGAAGTACAATACAACGATAATGGTACAATTTACAAATATCAATATCATGGTCATATTAAAACAATAAACAGTGTCGCTACTCCTAAAAATAGTATTACTTTAGTATTGCAATCTTCGGGTAGTACCTATCCTCTTGTATCATACGGCATAACAATTAACAATCCTTTAGGAAGCAATTATAGTAATGGTCATACTAATGCAATGAGTGCATCTGTTGGTACACCAAATAATATTTTTACAGTAGGAGATTCTATATTTATTGCGAATGGTACAAACAGAGGTGAAATCACTGCTGTCTCCTCTACTACTATTACTGTCGGTGGGGGTATTACTGGAACAATAGGCGATGATACTGTACTATACGGTCATGGTTTACCTGATGGAATAGATATAACACTTACAAGTAAGCGTAGAACTATACTCGGTACTTCTGTAAGTGCGATAGTTAGTGATGGCTCTCAATACTATCGTGAATTAAAAAACAGTCTTAATATTGATACTAACATAGCGATTACAGCAGCAAGTGCTGCATCTAGTATAGAAATCACTAATCAGGCTGGTAAGAATGTAAATAATTTACATGGTATAAATGTAAAGAAAGATGATATTATTTATTATTACATTGATGGAAGTCCTGATACAATCAGAAAAATAGGTACTGTTACTAAAGTTACAGAAGCAAATAGTGATGATGAACAAACTATCACTTTGAGTGCTACCGGACCAGTAATACCTTCTAGTGCTAAACTTGCAGTATGGATTGGTGATTATGAAGATAAAGATGCTGTGTTAAACGCTACATGGATAAATCCGTATGCACAAGGTGGACTTCGTGACGGAGATACAGTATGGGCTAATATGTCATACAATAACCCTCATGCCGTCGAAGGTCTATTCGCTAAGAGTAGAGGTGTGTTGAATGAATCACAAGTGTGGAATGCGTTTGATAATGGTGCAGGTGAATTAGACACAACTAACCCTAGAGATAGCATCCCATTAGAGAACTTTTTAATTGGTAACACTTGTTTAGAAACTGCAAGAAATTATGTGCAACATGTAAACAGAACAGTTGAAGAAAATTATCTAGCACTCGGACTTACATCGGCACAAGCACCCGTTGTAGCCTATATCGACCCTTACTTGTCTACCGACGAACACGCACGTGTGTTGTTATACAATGTGGCACATGACAAAGAGTTCATCGCATTCCAAGATATACACATGCAAGTGCAGACTAGTTCACAGGCTACACAAATAGGTTGGCCTAAAGAAGTGGTAGAAAGCGGCGACACAAGTAGAACAGAATTACACAAAGTCAACGCTGCGTACAACGGTTCAGGTCCAAGTCCATGGACTACGCAAATAGATGTTACAAACGGCTTTTTATCTCAGAACCCATACATACGAAGTACTCAACAATCTAAGTATATAGAAAGCGCTTACGCACATGATTTAGCAAATAGACATACTAATGATTTGTTAGATAGTAGCACTATTGATAGTTTAACCGAAGTTGATAGCGAACCTGCTCTACCGACAGATGGTAGAAAAATAGAGGGGGCTAGATTGTATGGTAAGGCACACGGCCATCACGTACATACGGGATATTCCTATGGTGGAGAAGTTAGTGGACTTTCAACAGGATACAGTCTTACGCCTAGAACTAACGATAGTGTAGTATTATTCAAAATTGCTAATCCATTACATTCTTTTTCACGCATTCCAAATAATAATGTTAGTGTGTATGTAGAAGAACTATCTTCATTAAGAACAGATACTACTGGTTGCTCTTTAAGAGACCCGTCTACTTTCTTTGATACTCCTGATGGTACTAGAGTTATACCTGCATTTTTGTGTCTAAAGGGTATACGTAATACTACTCTTGATTTATCTTCACATGGTGAATCTAGATTACAGCATTTACCTCAATGGAAAGATATGGATTTTATCAGAAGATTGACGATTGACTTAGGTGTAGTATCCCAAAAAGATAGTGTAGTAAACACTTTAGCGGGTGCAGAAGAAATAGTTCGCTTAGTTAATCAACATGCTGCGTTAACTGCTAGAGTACAAACTGGTTCAGCGCACGACCCTTCACCGTTTTGGGATACTGATAACGGAGACAGGGGTACACATATGGGGTATATACGCGCTCACATAGGTAGGGAAGTTCAAGATTTAAACGGGAATGTAGGTTACACAATTGTTCTTCATAGTACAGTACCGGGGGCAAGTGGTAGAAACTTCTGTGCTTGGTTAGATAATAGTAACGGGCAAACGTCTTATCAACCTCAATTCTTAGTAGGACATGGAGGTAGATGGAGAAACTTTTGGGCATTACCTGATGAAAGAGAAGGAGAAAATATGCACCCTGCTCCAATGCCTTTGAATAAACACGGTAGACCGTTTGCACCGATTACTACACTACAACAATATATTACATCGTCTAATAGTGGTGAAGATGTAATTAGTGTTGCAGACTACGATGATAATGCTGTAATGAGAGCAGTGTCTGACTCAATTAGCGGTAAAGGCCACAATACAATAAATACAGAATCTTTAGACATTAAAGGTTCATCATCTTCATTAATCAAAGGTTTAAGAACTGGTACAAACGCTATTGGAAGAATAAACTTTGGTGGGTTAGTAGCAAGCGGTGTACCGGGTTGGTCTCCCCATGCTGGTAAATGGGGATGTGGAGAGCAAAATAGCAACTCTTACACTAAAAGATATGGGACTTTATCTACAACAACATACTCAAGTTACATACCTACTAAAGATATATCTAGCGATGTAGTGGGTAATGAGCCGATTTATGGATTTAGATTTAAGAATAATATAGGTGCAGATTCGGGTGTTCGTTTTATCTACAAAAAAATAGGAGATGCTTTTGCTAATAACAATACTTCGTTACCTAATACAATAGATGATGAAGTCTGTGTATTCTTTGACGACAGAGACGTAGCACAAGGTGGATTCACTATTGGAAAACACGTTCAAGGTTCAGGAGATATTACAGGTCGTATGGAAATTGCAAGTACTACCACAATAGATGGCTCTAGTGTAAATATTACTACTACTGAACATAATTGGTTAGGTGGTAAGTGGAGAGGTGTACCGTCGCCTGATTGTACTATTCTCGTAGATGATATTGTTCTTAGCGGTACTAAATTAACTATAACTCATAAAGTACCATTTACTACTTCTTTTGGTAGTGATAAATTAGGTTATTATGGATTTCCTAAAGAAAATGGCGTTATACATATTTCAGGATATAAAGAAACTAATGCTCCTTCGGCAGTTGCAAACTTAGGATATACCGCGTCTTATACGTATAGAGACGGAGATGTATTCTATGGAGTACAAGGTATAACGTCTACTCAATTAGCAACTATGAATGAGTTTTATCAAATATCTTCATCTGCTAACTGGACTTGTTTGTTAACAGATGAGATTATGGCTGCCGTAACAGCAGCCGCAATTAACGCAGGTGAAGAAATAAATACAGAAGATGGTTTAACATTCGATTGTACTAATATGTATGCAGCAGATGGAAAAACATTAGGTGAATGGGGTGTAAGCCCTAATGCAATTAAGATAAGAAGTTATGATACTAAAAATAAGATTAAACCATTAAGTAAAAGTTTTACTGCTACTTTACATCAAGACCAAGGAATTAAAGCAGCACATTTAGAGTTTGGAGAAATAGAAAAAGCAGTTAGACCTAGCGGTACTGCTGATTGGACTTTTGGTACATCGCGTGCAGTAACTGATACATTAATAGATGATAGCAGTAGAAACGTAGATTGTGGTTATATACCTTACACTTTATTGCAAATTAATACCTTGGCTAAGGGAAGTAATGCTAATACTGCAACACCAGTTTTAGTTGATTCACAAAACGTACCAGTTGATATTAATAATTGGTCAGAAGGATTGAGAGGCGTACAATTCACTCGTTCTTGTGGAGACCACATTTTACCTAAAATAGATAACCCTCATGTAATCATTGATGTTAGTGAAAGTGCCTCTTTTGGATTAAGAGCAGATTTAACACATAGAGCATACCATTTGATGATACCTTATTACAGACCTTCCCCAACACCGTCATTGGTAAGTGCACCTGAAAGAAAAAGAATATGGATTTCTTCTACTAAAAGTATTGTTGCGACTGCTAAAGGAATGCTAACTAGTTCAGATGTAACTACTTTAGAATGGGTTGCAGATACGGCTACTGAAAATTGGCCTACTGCCCAAGGTAGCATAGATTTACTAACATCTCTATATGCATCTACTGACAATACAAGAGAGTTCGATGGACTGCGCTCTATCGGTAGCGTATTCTCTGAACCAATAGTTTACTTCCGTGGTGGAAAAAGTAGTAAAGACCACAGTGTTCCCCTCTTCTTTGGTGGAGGATTCAGCGGTGTTACTCTCGACGTTAATGACGGAACCACAAATGACTATTCATCATTCTATACTCATCCATACGCCAACGGGCCAACTGGTGTCACCGGATTACAGAATGCCAATGAAATATCTACGAGTTACGCTATGTTAGATGGAAATGCAATGTTTGCATTCTTCCCCGGCGCTGCATTGTGTAATCAGCATCGTGGTAGTATTACTCCACCTGCATTCAATCAACAAAACATTCTCGCACCTGATTTGGGTAAGGGTGGAGACCCTAGTAAGGGTGGTGTAACATACGGTACAGGTGAGATAAAAGCGAAACCAGTACCACTTGTACTAAGGTTTGCTCATCCGACTGCACGATATGAAGACCACGCAGATGGTACAGATAGTAAGACCACTTACCTAATATTTGGTCCGGGTCAAGCATTTCCATTTACACAAGAAGTGGCTGATGCAGATAGTGGTAATGCCGCTAATACCAAAGAGCCATTTCCGGGCAGAGTTATCGTAAGCGGTAACACGTGGGCATCTATACCATTAGACGAAACTATTGCAGACTCAAGGCACGTATTCCCGAATCATATTGTTAATGAGAAATACAATTTCATGCCACCGAGCAAGGTATACTACGACGCTACTGCTGGTTTCCATTGGAGAGCAATGGTAAATTGGGAAAGCCCTGCTGGATACTGTTGGAAGGGTAAGTTCTCACAAAGACCTGAACATGGTAGGCATTATGGTCAACAGTTCAACGATAGCACACCATACGATGTAACAGGTACAGCGCAAATAGGATACGACTTAACACATATACATCCTAAGATACATACGCCTACTATTGGATTTGGTATCACTATGGCGGCAGATACGGTATGGCACATGGATGGTGGTTTCCATCCGGGCGGCTCATGGTTAGACAATCAAATTACATTCAATCCGCCACACGTGGGTAAATCTGCCGCTAGGGTATTGAGTAGCAATTGGGAACGTGCAAACCAAATACACCCTACTGCGTTTAGAACTTCGGGCGTGCTTACAGGTCGCATTTTAGATTACATAGGGAATGGTAGTGAAGCCGTAGCAACAGCAGATGCAAAGATGGAATACATCGTAGTAGATGCGACACGTTGTCAGAACGGTGAAGAACTCGCTACTGTACTAGGTGCTGCAATAAACGCATTCCCCGGCGCTGGGGCACTCAAGTCTCTAGGCGGTACGCATATGCCGTCTATGGGTAATGCAATGCGTCAAGATAGATACGGGTGGATACCGCTTGCTGGAGAATCTAATTATGTGAATGATAGCGCTACTGGTAATTACGTAGATAGTCCAGCAAATAGTTCACAAACAACATTAGAACAATTACCCGCATCAGGTTGGATTAGATTACATCAAGGGACTAACACTAGATTCGCTTGCTATCATTCTAGGGAAGTATTAGCAGATAGTAGCGATTGGAAAGTTAGATTCTATCTTGCGCCTAATAGAATAGACGGTTTGAATAAAATAGAAGCACCTGAAACTTGGGAAAAACACATAGATAATGATGGAACGGCTTTTACTGATTCAATTTCTAGTTCTTACACCCTTTATGTATGGAGCAAAGCGGGTACAATGCGTTTCAATAACGAGAATGTGTCAGCACGCGACCACATGACACAAGTTCACTTCTCAGGTATTGTAGATGCTGTTGATAGAACAAAACCAATAGGTGCAGTTGGTTGGCATGGTGAGAGATACTCTTATCTGAATAGTTTGAAGATAAGTACTACTATAACAAAGAATACCAGTTCTACAACAACTAGCGGATATGCTGCTGGGTTAGGTGCATACCATGAGATGCTTAACTTCTCACCATACGGAACTGCTGGTACAGTAATGAACGTACATAGTAACATACCTGTTGTAGCACCAATGCAAGGGAGTCCTGAAAGTACACCTACGATTGACGGTATAGGAGATGCATTAGGTAGACATATTACCAAGACTTACTTCTATGAAAAATACAACTTAATTACTAATGGCGGTGGTGGTTGGGATACTAGTCTAGATACAGATGTAAATACTAGTAATAATCAAGGATATAGATTTACAGATACGGATGCTACTGGAAATGATAATCAATGGGTCGCACCTACTAACTACACCACTACATTACCTAAGGAACTAACAACACCACAGGGGTTGTACAGTAGTGCATTCTTAGTAGTCAGTTACGAATGTGAGAGTTCATTAATTGCAAAGTTCGATAGAGACGGAATAACTGCAAACGGTGATTGGTTACAAATCATAGGACAAGGTAGTAACCCAATCACATACGCTGGTACTACACAATGGGATGAAAGATTCCACGGTCAAGATAGATTCATCGCACCTGCAAACGCTGGACCGAATGTAGAGGCTCTAATCGTTGAAGGTACGACAGTACCTGTTGGAGATGGTGGTGGTAATTGGGCTGATACAACATTCTCAGGCGGCTCAGGAACATATTTTCACAGCGCCACACCTACTGATTTGTTATTGAAAAACGCTACACCGGGTCTAAATAAGACAGGTGATTTACTGTTCGACCTAGACCATTCTGTTGGTTCTGCATTACTACATACAGATGATGCAGAACGTAATACATCTGCTGATAAATATGCAGCAGCACATAGTAGTGGTTTCCCCGTTAATTATTGGATGGGTGATGTAAACGCATTACAGATGTATCAAGATTCAGCCGCTAAGAACTTCTCAGTAGAGAATATAGTGTGGAAGAGAATGGATGGTGGTAACCTCAGTATGCCAGCAATCAATGCACGTGGTCTTGGTGCAGTACCGTGGATGACACGTGTGAATAGTAACACAGCATATCAGACTGGTGAGAAGATATACGGTAACGTAAGATTCTCCTTTGAAACAACTAATAGTGCAATGTTACCTATACTACAAGCACAGGAGTTAGCACATCCTGAATTAATGCGTAAACATCCATACAAGATTGGTAATGTACTGAATATACCTAATGAGGAGATACAATTCCAAAGTATTACAGTTAGAGATGAAACAGGGCAAGTACACAAGATAGAGGGCGGTAGCCCGCTGGGGACTATCATACGTGGATTCCGTGTACCTGAAAACAGAGGCGTGAAAGGTAACGCGCCTGCACTTGCTAATAGTGGTAAGATACCTAACTTGAAAGTACAGTTACCTGACCCTAACAGCATACCGGGCAACATAGTAGTTCGTTCAGGATTCGACCCAATACAAGCGTACCAACACGAAACAATAGGTTCAGGTGGTATGATGCATCCTGATATGAGTGAGAGTGACATAGGACATTTATTTGATAATAGCGTAGCGGGTCCACGTCAAGCACCAACATATGAGAATCACAACTGGGAACGTATCAACCCAGTAACCTTCGATTCAGAACTAGGTGCGTGGAATGACAACTCTCCATTACAGACTAGTTATGAATTACATGACCGTACACTATTCTTCCATGTCACTAAAATGGGTCATTCTCATACACACCGCTATCCTACTGTGTATACACACGCAGGTGGCGTAGAGACTGACATAGTATCTGTTACAGCATGGGATTCTAGCACCAATGTATTGACAGTAGATGCTACATTAGATGTACAAGTATTCGATGCTGGGTTTGGTACTAAAGAAGATACTCGAAAGTTCCTACGTGTGTACAACCCGACAACCGATGAAGGTGCTGTGTGTACATATATAGCACAAAACGATGCTACAATAGATGTTATTGGAGATGTCAACTTCGCTACATTTATGGCAGGTCAAACTGTTACAAATCTAAAGGTAGTACCATCGTATTACATACCTGCGGGAAGCAACAGGTTCTTCGCAGCACGTCGTTTATCAGACCATGCAGAGGTTAGCGGCAACTCTCCTGATATGGCTAATACTCTGTATTATGTATCGGGGCAGACAGTAGGCTACGACGCATACAGTAAACCTGTATTGACACCTATGCCATTCCCAAGAATGGGACATCACTTCGTTACACCCACTATGCCTATGCTGCCCGGACATTGGGCGCACCCTGCTTATCAAAATCTATACAGAAGACATTTGATTGATTACCAAATGACAAACGGTTTCGTTGATTCAGGTCTAATTAGTGATAACGCTACATCAACTAATAAAAAAGCAGCGGTAGGTACTGCAATAGGTACGGGCGCTATAACTGAAAACATTCATGCAATGGATGCTGAAATTAACTTTAGTGGGATAAATGCAGCCCCAAGCGGTCCCAGCGACGTACATGGCGGTGCATTTACCCTTATGTTCGAGAGTGGTGTGAAATATGACGGTTACGGTATATTAGCATCATCTGATGGTACAAGTACAACTTTAGCAGCAACGGTTAACAAAGCAGGTGGTCACAGTATTGTACTTGAGGCTGCTAGTGAATATACACAAGGTAGACACTTCCCCGACCCTGCGGAAGTGGGTGCTTACCAAATAGTCATACAGCCTAATGTGTTTGATAATCAATTAATAGGCTATCACAACAATTCAGGCGCTGCATTGACCAGTCAGCAAATAAACACAGTTATTGGCATAAAAATGGATAGTAACGGTAATGTGGATGGTGCTAAAGGTGGTCTTACATTAGTATTAGCAAAAGCCACACAAGCGGATGTACGAGGTTGTGAAGTATTCATCAATGAAGCAATATTAGATATTAGTAATGACCAAGGAAGTCAATTCACAAACATACCACCATTGATGTTGTATAACCATGTAGGTATACAATTAACAGAAAGCCCTACATTTACAAGAAAGGGATTCCCATATAGCAAAATGTTCAGCGATGCAACCCCTGCACATACTTTGCATATACCTTGGTGGAGCATATTACATAAGAATGCAATCAAACATAATGGGTCAGCACTTTCAGAAGCAACGAATTACAGAAAACTATCTCAATATAGTCCCGAAGATTACTACATGTTTATGAGAAGTACATTTGGAAGTGTAGGAAGTCAGTTAACTATTAACGGATATACATCTTTGTACTTTGATATATATGATAAATACAATAAAAGTATAAGTCTAAATCCAAAATGTACTGTTGTATCTTTCAATACTAATGGAACAATAGTTGTAGATAACGCAAATACGTTCCCGATGTATCCTTACTACCAACAAAGAATACAGTATACTGGTAAGAATGGAACAATCTATACTAAAACCCTAACGAGCGTTAGTGGAGATACTGCTGCAACAATCAATATACCCAAAACATTGACATTAGGTGCTAAATCAGGCGCTGATGGTTTTTGGGATAACATATATGATGATGCAATACTTACTTTAACACATAGTTACAATACATTACCAGCGGGTGAACTACTTACGAATAAACGTAAGAGTGTATTTGCGAATATATTACCTGATATAATTAATGGTAATCAAGATACATATAGTAATCATGTACCTGATGCATTCCTATGTATGTGGCATCCTAACCTCGGTAGACCTAATACATACTTCTCAGATAATACATCTCGTAGTTGGAAAGGTAATGCAGTTAACAAAGCAGCATATAATTCATTACCTGAACATTTTGAAACTATACATTATCACGATTTTACACATGCAATGAGTACAGGCCCATTTGATTACTTAATTAAGAGACCTAGTATAAATAAAATTGGTGCATTATCTCAATTCATAGATAGAACTTGTGATTTTACAAACAATGATGCTACTGTTGCAATGGATAGTACATCGTTGTTGGTAGTCGGTATGGGTGTGACTGGTGCTGGGATACCATCAGGAACAACAGTAGCCAGTATAACTAACTCTACCACTTTTGAATTAAGTGCAACTGTGTCGAATGGTGGACTTACTGTCACAAATGGCGCTTTAACGTTCACAGAACCCACATTAAACGGATTTTGGCCTTGTGGCAGTCGTGGCGGTCCACATGCAAGTAAACTAGACTTGTATGGAATGGCCTCTACGTCTTGGAATGTACATAATACGTCTACAAGCGCTAATTTCGCCTCTAATAGCAACTTAGAGTGGATAGATTCTGACGATGATGGTAGTTATGCTGTATCTGCGGGTATTGCGACTGGTTCCATGGATGAGTTTAGAAGAAGGCCGTATGGTTACCGTAACGCTGTACGTCAAGCCTATAACAGACCAAGATACGATATCAACAGCGTGCGTGCAGTGTATGAAGCAGGGGCATCAGGTTCTGCTCAAAATACCACTAACTACGACGCAGGTCCACTTATACAAACAGAGGACTACAAAATCAGCAACCAAGCGAATGATGGTGTTAACCTTCAATGGTCATACGGCGGTGGTGCTGGAAATAACAATGTGGATAAACCAACCACGTATGTTGGGATTATGGAACGTCAGAGCAACTTTACAGGAATGTTAAATCAAGACCAAGAGGGTTGGCAAGTGAGATATAGCGATGGTAGAAGGATGTCAAGACCCTTCGGTACACCAGTGCGCACAATACGAAATCCAGCACGTACTGAAAGAGACTGGTGGGGTGATGAAGAGGGTAAAGGAGAAACAAGCCTATCTGTGGCCTCTCAGTACTATCTGATAGATTGGTGGGGTAATGAGCGTGGAGAGGCTGTAAGGCGTGCTCCAGTGCGCGGATTCGGTATTAGACCATCATGGGATTGCGGTGACGCATATGACAACGGTAGCAATACTGCACATGCGCGTATTTGGAACAGTGGTAAACCTCTATTCAATCTGAAAGGTATAGCCAACTTGACTAATGGAAATATAACAATAACTGACGGTTATACAATACCTCGATTCGGTGGTGTGTTGAATAATATTAACAACGCTAACACGAATGAATTAGTAGATGTGTTTGCGCCTGTGCATTCACTGCGTGTAGGTGATATGGGTAATGGAAGAGGTGTAAGATATCCAACTGCATTCAATGAAGATATACTCACAGAACTATCAACTCCTGTGCATAAGACTGGTATTGTACTGAGTCATAATACTGCCGAACCGTTGTTTGGAGATGGCCTGTTGCGCCCGCGTAACGCTGTACTGCAAGCCGATGAAGTTAAGAGAGGTATCAGTGCTAAACTAGGTATAGATGACTTTGGTTTGTTGAAATCAGAAGCAACAGTTAGTGATAGAGTAGAAGAAATAATAGGTACTAGCGTGCATAAGGACGTTATTTCACGAAACAGCCCAAGGATTGGTTTAGACGCACAAGTAGTAGAAGGTATAGAACAAAACCACGTTGTAATTAATACCGAGGCTCACAGTTTACATACCGACAGAAATATAGGTCAACGAGTTATATTGGAAGGCGCTATGCAAATTGAAGGTAGCCTAGCAGATGCTGATTATACATCTATTGGATTTAATAGACAAGGCGCTGGCTCTGCTGTTTCTGCTGTACATAGATATTCACATACTAATGTGTTTAGACCATATGGTGGCTCATACATAATTGAAACAAAGAGTTATGCTGGTTTATTCAATGACTTAGGTTGGGGCGTAGCCTCATTAACTGGTAGTAATGATACTAGTAATCCTTACCAAGACGTTAACCAATATAACACAGATACTGTTAGAAATAATGAAGAAGATAATATTGTAAAGTTCATGATTAGACCTGTAAGAGTCTTAGACGCTAAACATACTGAAGTATATCGTATACACAATTCACTACATAGTGGTTCGCCGCAATATGTTCAAAATTACCTACATGCGACTTCGGGAGGTAAGTATGGTATATTTACATATGAGACGGAAAATGGTAGAGCGCCAACAGCAAACCTCACGACAGGTAGAAGTATACCTGATGGTAATGGACCATACCTACCTATCTTCGTATTTGACCACACAAGCGCATTCACAACCCCTCTAAGTTATGGTCCAAAATTACTTGGTACAGGTGTAACTGGATTTGATAGTACTAGTCTAAAATCTAGCGTATCGAGGGTCATTATAAGCGAAAACACGCTACAACACCATCGTTCCGATGCACCTAGAAGAAGGCAAGAGAAAGATACAGATGATGAACTAAAAAGGAGTGATTACAGCATAAAACCAAGATTTAGTCAATCTTTACATAATAAAGGTCACAAGGGTGATGTTGATTTTAACGTTACAGACCATAGCGGAGATGGCGCATAATGGGACTTATTCAATCATCAAAAGGTCGATTCGATAGTACTTTGACTAATGTAATGAACGATATTAGACAACCTGTGTTCATAGACAACGCAGTACATTATGCTAAGATAGAGCCTAGAAGTGCAGGTAAGACTAGAGTTACTATCGAAGCGGTAAACGCTGATAATTACGATTTAGCGACAGAACGTACATATTCTTTAGTTGAATCTGAATCTAGTATTATCATTACGCATACTGAAACTGACGGTCATTCGCTGAAAAGCGATGTATGGTCTAGTAAAGGTAAAAATACAGTTACAGATTTGTTGTATAGTGAAGATAATCCCGTAGATAGAATTATGAGAAGTACTATGACATCAACTGATAATGGATTACAGATTGATTTACGAAATATGAAAACCCGCACTCTCAAAGAAATAGGCTTTGATGACGACATCATACATTTAGGACAAAATATGGACATAGGCTTCAGAACTACCGATTTAGCAATTAATTTATCTCAAAGTGTACCTAACGCTATTACCGCTGTAACATTAGGCTCATCTAGAACAGTAACTAAAATGAGCGATAATAGACGTAAAAACAGTAACGTGTTTTTAGCAGCAGATTTCTATGGTGTTAATCTAATTACCGCTTTACGATTTGTTACTAGACATGATAATCGAGTAACTATAATGAATAAACACGGAGTCTTAAACTATGTACCGTTTAACTTTGCAGATGTGAGTAGAAAAATAGATGGAAATATTCGTTTCGGTTCTAAAGATTCTAGTCCGATGGACAATATAGAAAACCGTATAACCGTTCAAGGTCAACAAATAGCATTAAATGAAAACTTGATTCTTACAATGGATGATAGAAGTAAACAGCAGAGTAAATACAGTTCTGATATACTGGAAAACTCAATACCTATTTTTGATGCATCTATCACTAGTACATCTCGTGCAAAAACAGTGGCGCGTCAAATTCTAAAAGCAAATGCATCTGTATCGGGTTCGCTAAGGTCTGACGGACATCCTAACTTATGGGATGTTAGACCGGGCGATATCATAGAATATGATGGTAATAGATTAACTATACTAAAAGCGCAACATAGATTATCTAACGCTTTGAGTAATTTCACCTTCTTAAGTACAAATTCAGGTCTTGAAGGTGTTTTACAAGGAATAAAACAAGGTAGTATTACTGAAACATCTAAGAGAAGGCCGGACAAAACAAATCAGATACATACTGAGAATTTTTCATTCTTCGATAATATAGAAATAATTGTCACACCCACAATCACAATTACTGAATTATCACACGCGGGCTTCCTTATTGGCCGAAATAGCGAAAGGGGAGTGCTCGGTGGGAACAACGAGACTATCGGACTCATCGAAAAAGAAACCATAATAATAGAGGGGGAATCATAATGCCAGCAAACGACCATTTGAAGCGATTGATGATAGAAACAATAGCCGATAACATCAATGAAATGGTTATCGGATTTGATAGTACGCCTGCTACTAGTAGTGACGGAAGTGCAGGTAGACCAGCGATAACAATAATACCTACTGTACGTATTATGGATAATTCAACTCTTTTAGTAGAGGGTAGTTTAACAACAGCAGACACATTCGACGAAACACTCAAAGAAGTATTCGTGCAATTAAGGGGTACAAGCGGATTCACCCCGATTACAAGACATGTTTTCAATCCGATAAAGAAAACATCAACAAACGAAGTAGTAATCCAATTAATGATAGAGGTAAAGTGATATTATGGTAGAAAACGTCGTTTCAGGACATACGGGCACATTGACAGATGGGGATTATATTCTCTCTCCATCTTTAACGAATATATTTGAAGGTATACATGGTAATGGAATCTTGATGTATGAAGATACAGCGACAGGTGACAGTAATAGAAATGCGAAGATAACTACACCGGGATATGTATCGGACAATGGAACTAACTCAATTATAGTAAGAGGCGGTTATTCTGTATTAGATGGATTAATCATACCTTTTGGTAACATAGCGGCAGGTGCTACACAAACTATAACATTACAACAAAGTACTATCGAAGGTAGCACATCCGCATTAACTACCGGCCAATCTTGTTTGTTAGTTGTTTATGCTTGTAGTGACACAGAATCCCCAAGATACGGTATCCACATTGAACAGGGCACCGCAGTATCCACAGGATTTCCTGTAACACCTGAAAATTTCCTGAGTGATACAAGTGGTCTAAATGGTAGTCTAAATCTCGCATCTAAGCAAAGCACAGCCCTCGCAGTTGTAAAATGTATTTTTAACGCAGGTGCAGGGGATTTAGATATGGAAGTGGATACTGTATATGACGTACGTACATTCGTAAAACCTAGCCCTATTTACCTTAGTCCTATGACTACAGGCGTTGTTGGTAACCAAAGCAACAGAGTTGATTCAGCAGCAGACCTAGATGGTATGCATGGCGGTGGAGATGAGGTAGGGGGACTATCATCTTCCAACTTCGGCGCTATATGGCAATCATACAGTTATGGTACCGATGGCACAGATGGAGACCACGTGCTGTACTTTAGCGGTAAACAAGGCGGCTCAAGAAGAACACATCGAATCGGTCCGAATAAAATTAGTGTATTGAATACGGCACAGAACGTTAGATTCGACGGGCCGAATATATTTAACGCAACGCCAGCAAGCGGTGATATTAACATAACACCTACTGGTACCTTTCCTCCAAGTCACATGATTATAGTCAATAATGCTCAGTCTAGTACTCATAAAGTCATATTTGACCCTAGTGGACTCAGTAATGGCTCTGCTACTGTGGGAGATGTAGGTACATCTTCATCTGCTATATTTGTTTACAATGGTACTGCATGGGTCAAAGTATTCGCAACATCATCAGCAGCGGGCGTGAGCGGTTCGGCAGGCGCTATACAAATAAGCGACGGTAGTGCATTTTCCAACGACGCGCAACTCACATTTACCACAGCGAGTAACACACTCAACGTAGGTGGGCCGATAATTATGGGAGGACTTCTTACCGATGCTAGTGGTATAGCACTCAAAGCCAGTGTGACAAGCAACCCTGCTGGTTCAGGACCGGATGCGCGAACCTTGTGGTATGACGACGGTAACGATGTACTCAAGTTCGGTGCATCAACAGTTCAATTTACTGATAGTGCTGGATTAATGGATATAAACGGATTATCTGCTGCTGTATTAGCATCAGGTGATTTCGTATCTTTTTCAGACACAAATGCTTCTAATGTTACTAAAAAAGAATCAATAGATGATGTTGCTACATTATTCGCAGGTACGGGTTTAACCGCATCTAGCGCTGTAATCGGCGTTGACGCTAATCAAGCGGGCATCACTAGTATAGGCCCAGCAGGTACATTGACTGTGAATCAAGACTTGACTGTAACAGGTAATTTAATTGTAAGCGGTGCATCTACAACATTGAATGTCAGCGAATTACAGATAGACGACAAACAAATAGAATTAGCACACTCACCTAGCGGCTCAGAGGGTGACGATGCAGCAGTAGACGGTGCAGGTATAATAGTCAAGTCTTCTGATAGCGACAAAAGTATACTATGGATGAACGATACTGATGGTTGGGAATTTAATCAACATGTGTTTCCCGCATCGGATAGTGCTTTGAATATAGGCTCAGATACAATTAGATTTGCCACAGGTTATCTCGACACACTTGTTTCCACCAACCTTACAATAGACACGAATCTATTGAAGACTGACTCTGCAAATAATCGAGTTGGTATCAACCAAGCAGCACCCGATGCACCATTCCAAGTAGAGGAACTCGGCTTTGGTTACGGTACTGGTACTCGTACATGGAATGGAGTCGTTGGGCACGCTTCAGGCGCATCAGTAATAACAATTAATCTGTTTAAGAGAACAGAATTTAAGGCCGCTAAACTACTTGTCTCGGTTGAAAATACTACTGATTCTACGTATGAGACATCGGAAATGGTGCTTACTCATAGCGGTACAACCAACGCCGCAGCCGATATTATAGCAGACGATGTATTTCTGTCTGTATATGGTACGGTGACAACCGTAACAGCCAAACAAGGGGTGTATCAAGGCGTTGTAACGGGAAGTGGAAATAGTCAATACATTCAATTACAAGTCACGCCTACGATAGCCGACAAGAGTGTAACGGTGCGCGTATCGTGGCAAGCATTAACAATATAATATAGGTGAAATGATATGGGTACGGCACGAAACTTTAGCGTAAAAACAGGATTAGATATAGACGACGGCGATTTAACATTAACCGATGGAGATATCTTATTAACGGCTGGATTTTTACAGAGTACACCAGCGTCAGGTAATCCGTTAAAAATCAACGGTTCTACAATTTCAACTTTATCAGGTAACCACGCTATTAACATTACACCTCATGGAATAGGCTCAGTAGTTATTTCTAAAACAGACATTAACGGTGGTACAATTGACGGTACTACCATTGATACATCTGACATTACAGTAGGTAGTGAAAAAACGCTCAATGTATCGGGTGGTACACTAACAACTTCTCAAGCACAGAAACTTGCTATCGTTGAAGGAGTTGGCGCTCATACAGACATAGGCGCTTACAATTTTAGAGCAAGTACTCTGATAGCGGATGTTGCTGATGGTACTGCACCACTTACAATTACATCTACAACTAAAGTTGCTAATCTGAACGTGGAACAATTAGACGGCTCGGATTGGACAGCAGCGCCCGCTACTACTTTCGGTACTGACGGCTCAGGTGTAGATGTAACATTCCACTCCGCTACTAGTGGTGACAATATGTTGTGGGATACTAGTGCAAAGCAATTGAAAATTGTCGGTACTGCTAGCAGTGTTGCACTTGATGTTGATACTGGTGACTTCACAGTTGGTGCTTATGGATTAACTAATGCTGGTGCAGCGACTATCGCTTCAATGGCCGGTGACTGGACTAACGAAGGCAGAACTGTGGCCGATGCTGGTATTCTTACAACTGTTGACATTAATGGTGGTACAATTGATGCTGCTGATATTACAGTAGGTAGCGGTAAGACACTCAATGTGTCTGCCGGTACGCTTACTCTTGCAGCCAACCAAATTAGCGGAGATGCAGTTGAAGGAGGAACAATTGCTGCTACTACCATCACGGCTCTTACAACTGCTGGAATTACAGCGACTGCTAATCTTGACATTGGTGATTACACCATAACTGGCACTCGTTTTATCTCTGATATTGCTACTGGGACTGCACCTTTGGCAGTAACATCTACAACCGAAGTTGCCAATCTAAATGTAGCGCAACTTAGTGGTGCTGATTGGGATGAACCTCTAGCAATTGGTGGCACTACTGCGGCTGCTGGTACATTCAGTACGCTAACTGCAACCAGTTTAGAAACATCTAGTTGGGGTAAAATAAACGGAAATGCAAGAGAAAGTACCACTAATTTCCAAGTCAATGCTTCCGCTAGAAGCGGTGGAGCAACGGGAGGTACAACAATATATGCAGAAGCGAGATTATATTCTGATATAGCGAATGATGATATGGCAGGGGTATATAATAATTATACAGGTATGGCTAATTCATTAATTTTAGAAAATGCTGAGAATGTAGTTGATTCAGGTCAAGGTATTATTTACACAGTTGGAACAGGCGCAGATACTGGTAGTACATATGCTGCTGGTAGAATGTCGAGTACGGATAACAGGTACACAATAGGGTACTTTGCTGATAACTGGGATGAAATAGGTTATGCTAACTCCGCCGGCGATGGTCAAGATACAGAAAATCCACTATTGTTGGCTAATTCTCTCCTTCACATAGGTGCTGATGGAGACTTGACGTTACATAAAGCCGGAGGAACATTAAGTTTCACTTCAAATACTGATAAAATAACAAGTTTCGTAGGTAGTGCGAGTGCGACTGCGAGCGCCGCCTATGTTTTACCAACAGCCGTACCATCAGGCGGTAGTAAGATTTTACAATCCACAACAAGCGGTGTAATGAGTTGGGTAGCGGCTGGTAGCGGTGAAACCAATCAAAATGCATGGGGTATTATTACTGTTCCAGCGGGGACAACAACACAAACAGCAGCAGTAGATGCGGATTCAATTGCTTTTACTGTAGCAGACGGAATTAAAATTACCGGCGGAACTGATACAATTGAGTTTGCACTAAATGTCGATGGTGCCGGGGCATCGCCTATTGCAAGCGGTGATTTGATTGCTTTTGCAGATGTATCTCATGCTTCTAATAGAACTCAAAAAGAGTCAATTGACGATATCGCTGCGCTATTCGCTGGCACAGGTCTTACTGCTGCTAGTGCTGTAATAAGTGTCGATGCTGCGCAGACGGCTGCTACCAGTAGTATGACTAGTACTACATCACGTACAATCACAACTCCATTACTTAGTGTCGAAAGCGGTACTTCTAGTAAACCTGTTATACAAATTAAAAATACACACGACGGTACTACTGGAGCAGAACTA
>Ga0257116_1000245_pt1 | contig 58019 bp, 51 predicted proteins | sample SI112_120mmetaG_FD_190150 | JGI IMG/M metagenome (GOLD analysis project Ga0257116, IMG submission 190150) | Marine microbial communities from Saanich Inlet, British Columbia, Canada - SI112_120m | ecosystem: Environmental > Aquatic > Marine > Inlet | place: Canada: British Columbia | collected...
GTGTTTTGGGTTTTCCGGATTGGAGTTGGCATCCGTGATTGCCGGGGAAGTGAAGAATCCGCGAAGAACAATTCCGCGGGCTGCGGTAATTTCCGGAATAATCATAGCCACTATTTATATTCTCGGCACCCTATCTGTAATTGTATCGATACCAAAAAGTGAAATCAGTATTATTAGTGGATTTCTTCAAGGGATTGCCGCTATTTGTGCCAAACTCCATCTGGGATGGATGACAAATATGGTGGCAATTTTGATCACCATCGGGGGAATTGGCGGTTTAATGGCCTGGTTTACGGCTGCTGCCAGAATGCCCTTTATGGCTGGAGTGGATGATTATCTTCCGGCAAAATTCAAAGAAATCCATCCGCGCTACGGTTCACCCTATATAACGATTATTGTCCAGGCGGCTATTGCGTCGGTTTTTATCCTCATGAGTTTTATCGGTGCCACAGTAGAAGAAGCATACCTGGTTTTGCTTGATACCACCCTGCTTGTCTATTTTGTGCCCTATGTCTATATGTTCCTTGCCTACCTGGTATTACGAAAAAGAGAGAATACTATAGAGGGCGTATTGGTAGTTCCGCGCAACAACAGTCTGGCAAAAATTCTGGGTATCAGCGGATTGTTGACGACACTGATCGCCATGTTACTTTCACTGTTGCCCGCCTCGGGGATAGAGAATGTGTTATTATATGAACTAAAAGTAGCAGGTGGATTTTTAATGTTCCTGATCTCCGGTTTGGTTCTTTTTCACCTGAAGAAAGATAAACGGGCGAAACCATAACAATCAAATATCAGAATAAGTAAAATAAAATATAATTATAAATTGGAGAAATAATGGAAAATAAAAAGAAAACGATAGGTATCTATATCATTGCAAGTGCCATCATCTGGGGTGCAGTAATAATCGGATGTTCATTAAAGTTAAAAGACAGCGGATGTTTTGTGGAAATCTCATATATCCTCAGTACAGCATCAGTTATTCACCTGCTGTTTATCTGGGGTCCAGTAGCAATTCAATTCAAAAAATTGAAAGAGGAAAACTAAACTCTAGCGACTATTCATCAAGCGATTTATATCCCCCTGAAAGATTAAGATCAATATATTTGAGGAATTTTATCAAAAAAACATAACATCACCGGAAAACAGTAGAACGCCAATCGTTGCATATCCGGCCTATCATCAAAGAAGAATCGGATGTTATGGCTCTGAATTTCGTTATATGTATATTGACCCAATGGGGGAATGCATGCCTGTCCATTCTGTCAGGAGCCAAAGGGGAATTGTCTTTCAGATTCATTTAAAATGTTCTAGCCCATATCCAAAAACAAAGCTGTCATGAATTTGGCATGGCAGGAGAATTGATTGAATAAATTTCAATAGCGAATTAGAATAATTATATAGCATATTATCATTCAACGTTGTTGTTTTTTAATCCCAACTGCGAGTAATTTATCCAACACGGAGGACGTCTAAAAACAAAATCATGACTCAAATGTTAACATTACCAGCCATTTTTACGCCTGAAAAGCGTATTGAAAAACTACCTACTGTATCATCTATTCAGTCGGATATTCAATGGTCTGAACTGGTGGCACATCTGTCTCAGTTTAATGAATTGGGTGTACCTGAAACCAAAACACAATTCCAGGAAATATTGGATCACGAATCTAATCCTGATCATCAGGCTATTTTGCTATCTGGTATTGCCAGATGTATTATCCGTGAAGGGGATTTTATAAATGGGGCAGCAACACTTGGTGAAGCCTATTCGATGATTTCTGCTCATAATCAAAATGGTCAGGCGGTGATATTATTAGAAATGGTTGCCTTCCTGGCAATGATTGGTAACTTTGAATCGGCAATGATCATGTTGGATAAAATCCCAGCCTTGACAAATTCCACCTATTTGCTAAAACTGGCAAATTATTATCTATTGGTAAACAAGGCACGCAGTCGTGATCACTCCGTTTTGCCTGAATTAATTGAGTCGGCAAAGTATTTTAAGAAAATAAAATTTTATTCAACACTGGCATATCATTATAAGGTGATTGGCAATGTTTATAGATGGAAAGAAAAATATAATAAAGCCGATCACTATTACAATTTAGCGATGAAGATAGCTGAAACCCATGGGTACATACAGGTGAAATCGTCATTATTTCATGATGCCGGCATGCTGGAAAAAATTAAAGGAAATCCTGAATTAGCCTTAGAATTACTTGATAAGGCATTATTGTCGGCTGATGATCATTATACCAGGGCATTTACCATGAATAATATCGCCCTGATAAAATTCCATCAGGAGAAATTTGATGAAGCGATGTCGATTTTACAGAATGCCTTGGAGATTCTAAATGATAACGGCATTTTTAATCTGATCCCCGGTACCTGTTACTATATTGGTAAATGTTATGAAATGAAGGAACACTATAATGCCGCAAAAGAATACTTGAAAAAAGCATATATCGATGCATTGTCGCTGTTGAATTTGAATTTTCCGTTTAATGGAAATAGAAAATTAGCCGTGACAGGTTACACTACTTTTTTAGAGAAACATAATTTGATAGATGGAAATATAGGAGAAGATACCTATTTAGCCTTCACCGTTGATAAAACATTCAATGAAATCAGGGGCATATTCCAGAAATCCCTAATTATATTTCTCACTGATCTGTATGGTACTCATAAAAAGGCGGCAGAGAATTTGAATGTCCCAATCAGGACGCTATCCGATATAAAAAAAAGAACGATAGAGTCAAATCATGAAGAAGTTTATAATGATATTGTCCAATTCGCCAGGTTAAACATGCCGGCAACCTGGGACGAGTTAAATCGTCAATTTGAAGGGGAAATGCTGAATTATCTTACTGGTGAATATCCGTCAAAAAAGTTTATGAGTAAAAAACTGAATATCAGTTATCCGCATTTAGTCAAACTCACTCTTGATATAGATAATTCACTGCCAAACTCCGCTCCAGTGCAATATTTGAATAAATAGCGGATGAAATAAATGAGTGAGCTTTTCAAAAAAATAATTTACTATAGATCACCTCTTCGATGATATTCATTAAAATACAATATTATCTCAGGATGTTGATTGCCAGCCAGACATGGCATCTATCATCTCTTTATAAGATTAAATATTTCACCTTATTTTTATACTTTATATGTCATAATCCTGTCACATCACCGTGACAAACAACTGAAGAAATCAATATATGATCTTTTCGATTATGATTCGTAAACTGTTGATATACTTTTATGTAATAGCCAGTATATCCAGTTTAAACTGTGCGGAGTTTCCACTCATTTCTGAAACAGAGAAATCTCGGCCTGCAGATGGAATTGTTCGAACTTCAACCCTCCCTAAAATAATTCACATGTCATCCACATCTGCCATTGTGGTTGATCAAAATCAAACCTTGGATCGCCTTGAGATATTTGATGAAGTGGTTTGGATGGTCTCAATTACCGGATCTGATATTGATGGTGACGGATCACCGGAAAATCCATTTGCGTCGATTCAAAATGGAATTATCCACGCTGCCGATGGTGATACAATACTTGTTCACCCCGGCGAGTATTTTGAAAATATTAATTTTCTTGGCAAAAATATTGTTGTCACATCAGTAATGTCTGATCAGGTGGATGAAAATCAAATCTATCAAACCATCATAAACGGCAATAACAATGGAACTACCGTAACATTTGAAAATGGTGAGGATTCTACTGCAGTTCTCAACGGTTTTGCAATTACTGGTGGAAGTGGTACATATTTTAACGACGGTTTATTCAATCATCAGACAAATGGTGGGGGGATATTATGTCTCAATTCTTCACCGGTACTCAAAAAAGTAAATATTAATGAGAACATACTAAACGGTTTTTCTCAATTTAATGGTGCCGGTATCTATTCGTATAATTCGACGTTTAAGCTACAGGAATCCAGAATTTCAAATAATATCCTAAACTCAGCGCATTCTAACGGCGCTGCTGTATATTGCCTAGATTCAGCCCCGGTAATTACAAATGTCATCATTAATAATAATGTCCAGTTTGAAGGCAACCCAAACAGCACAATAATATATTTAGATAATACAAATCTAATTGTCAATAATAACACGATATACAATAACATTTTATATAGTGGTGCAGGGCTGGCCAGGGCAGACAATAACTCCCATCTCTCGATTAAAAATTCCATACTCTGGAATAACTATCCCTATAATATCGTTGGTTCATTAAATGATAATAATGTCGATGGTGAGTTAACAATATCATATTCCAATTTGCAGTCTGGATTAGATTCTATTTCTGATGAAAATCTAAATGTAAACTGGCTTGGTGAGAATATCGATGCCATTCCTTTACTTATTGATCCTGCTGGCGGTGATTTTAATTTACATTTTGGCAGCCCATGTATAGATTCTGGAGATCCCTCTTCATCTCTTGATCCTGATAATTCGCCGGCAGATATGGGTGCTTTATATTATGATCATTCCCAGGATGACAATCCTACCGTTACATTTACACTAAATTCTCTAAATCTGAATACTGGCACTGTTGAAGTCTGGATAGAAAATAATTCACCGATTTATGGCGGCTTTCAGTTTAACATGACGGGAATTCAGGTATCAGATGCAGTTATCTCAGATCTATATCCTGATTATTATATAACCTATTCAAATGACGGGTTAATTCTTGCCTGGTCACTATCTCAAACACTTATCGAACCGGGATATCAGAAATTATGTACGATTTTCTTTGACGATATTATTGGTGACCAATTATGCATCGAGGATGGATTATTCCCAAATAGTGAGGGTGGCAATTTTGATAATATCGACTATGGAGACTGCCGGTCATTAATTGAACTTCAGCTTCAGCATTTTACAAATGTAATCAATGGTTTTGAAAATGAATACCTGGAGTTTTCGGACACGACAGGTTATGGTTTCTTCCCAGTTATTTTGGTTGAAGATGTTATTGGCGGTGTTGATATAGGTGATGAGATTGGATTATTCGATTACAATGGACAAATAAATACCGGTGATTGTGATGATAATTATGGTGAGATACTAGTAGGTGCCGGTGTTTGGCAGGGTGGACCTCTCCATATCACCGCTTATGGAGCAATGGATTTCTGTGATGATGGGGATGACGATTACGGTCAATACTCAGGGTGGATTAATGGTAATCCGATGGTTATTCGTGTTTGGCGCGCATCAGAAAATCATGAATATGAGGTGATAGTCGGCAATGGCAATGATCTTGTCTGGAGCGAGGAAGATATCAATATCCAGCATATAATGCCAGTGACAAGGCTGCCATATGATATGAATAGTGATTATGCCACAGATGCAATAGATATTGAATTGGCGATTAATTTTCTATTCGGTGTCTATCCGCTGCCTGACCAGGTATTATCAAGGATTGACTTTAATCTGGATGGAGTGATCAATATTTTTGATCTTGTAAATATGATCAACCAGATTATGGGTTATGAGATAAGTATTTCGGAAATCCCAGTCTATGCATCAATTTTAATAAATGAAAATACGGTGTTTCTCGATTCTGATATTGACATTGCCGGGATACAACTATCAATAGCACCGGGACTAAATCTGACAGGATTAGTAGATGAGAGTCTAAATTTTGAATATAATGAAGGAATCATCATCATATATTCCATCGAGGAATCATCATTAATCGGTCGAAACCCTTTCTTCTTATACGATGGAAATCTTGTAATTTCAGAAGTCCTTATTTCTGATAAAAGTGGCAATTCCGTTGAAGCTGGAGTCTCACTTCTTCCTACTGAATTTAGAATTGACGGGATATATCCAAATCCATTCAACTCTAATACCACCATTAAATTTGATCTCGAAAGTGATACGATTTTATCCTTAAAAATTTATGACTTGCTTGGTCGGGAAGTTGATATATTATTAAGTGATGAATTTTATTATTCCGGAGAATACCAGGTAAGTTGGAATCCAACTCAAATGGCATCAGGTATCTATTTTGCCAGGCTTTCTAGATTTGGGGAATCAGACATGGTGAAAATAATGCTGTTGAAGTAAGTACGTAAAAATGGTTTAAAAATGGAAATGTCTATTACCGATAAAATCAAAGGATCAATACATACAATTGGTTTCTCAAAATTGGGAATTACCAAACCAAATCAATTGGAATCTGATAGAGTCAATCTAAAAAATTGGTTTGACAACGGCTATCATGCCTCAATGGCTTGGATTGAAAGAAGGAAAGAAGAAAGAGTTAACTTATTATCATATTTTCCAGAGGTGAAATCCGTAATATCAATTGCAGTCAATTATTTCCCGCAGCAGGCACCGGATTCAAATGATATTGGCAAAATATCAAATTATGCCTGGGGTGAAGATTATCATTCAATACTCAAACGAAAATTATTTGAATTACTCGCTTTAGTACAGCAGGATTATCCTGATGTGTTATATCGTGTTTGCGTAGATACTTCACCTGTAATGGATAAAATCTGGGCCAGACAGGCAGGATTGGGATGGATTGGCAAGCACACAAATATTATCACCAGGGATTTTGGCTCCTGGGTATTTCTTGGTGAGTTGATGTTGGATATTGAGTTGGATTATGATCCGCCATTTGAGGCAGACCATTGCGGTACCTGCACGGCATGTCTTGATGCCTGCCCCACTGATGCCTTCCCATCTCCATATGTACTTGATGCAAATAAATGTATTTCATATTTGACAATTGAGCATCGGGGATCAATTGCATCAGAATTAGAAACTGAGATGGGGGATTGGATATATGGCTGTGATATTTGTCAGCAGGTGTGTCCATGGAATATTAAGTTGCAAAAAATTACCAATGAAGAAGGGTTCTTGCCCCGTCACGATATCCATAATACGGATTTAAAACAATGGGGAGACTTAACCCCAGAAGAATTTAAAAAGCTATTTAAGGGAAGTCCCGTTAAGAGAACAAAATTTGAAGGATTAAAACGGAATATTGATATTGCAATAAAAAACGTTAAAAGCCAGTAAGTACCCTATCATTTAGATTTATCATATTTTTATGATATATTGGCTACTTGATGATTTTCTGCTTTTTGTATACTCGAGGTAATATACTGGGTAGCAATAAGAGATATTAAACTCATACCAGCCCCAAAATAAAATGGGATTCGATAATCGATAATCCATGCCAGTCCGCCTAATGCTGGTATAACAACGGCGGCGATATGATTGATAGTAAATCCTACAGCCATGCTGGGTGCTATATGATTTGGCGCTCCTATCTTCTGAAAATATGTTCTGATCCCTATTGAGAAATTAAAGAAAATGTGATCGAGGATATACAATACTGCGATAAACATCTTAGATTCTGCTGTGGCATATCCTATAAAGACCAGAATCAAACTGGAGTATTCCAGAGATAAAACTTTTTGCTCTCCAAACCTGATAATTGCTTTTCCAATTAGTGGGCTGAGAAAATAATTAATGATATTGTTGATGACAAACAGGATGGTAATTTCCTGAATACTGAATTCAAATTTCCAAACCAGGAGAAAAACTGCAAATGTGACAAATATCTGTCTTCTTGCTCCAGCCATAAATGTGAGAAAATAATAGAGGCTATATCTTTTTTTGAAAATCATCTTCTTGTGCTGTGGTGTCAGATCCTGTCGGGTTGGATTTTGATTTAGAGCCCAGGCTCCAACAAGCAAAACTAATAATCCAAAAATAAGATAGATAGTTTGATAATTGAGAATCAATGTGGCGCCAAAAATAATAAGTCCGACAATAATATTTGTGGCTGCAGAATAACTGCGGAATTTTCCGAATACCCATGGTGAGGTAGATTTATCAAAATATTGTAGAGTGAGGGATTGATTGGTTGTTTCATAATAGTGAAAACCAAAGCTCATCACGATTGTGGTAAATATCAGTCCGGGATAAGATGGAAAAAAACCTGTAAGTGCTACACCAAGACCGAGGGTCATAACTGACAGGGCAGATACTCTATGTTCTTTTATGATTAGAAATAGAAATATGGCAAGCAAGGCCAGAAAACCGGGGATCTCACGAACAGACTGGATGACCCCAATATGGTAACCTTCAAGATTAACAACTTCAACTGAAAAATTATTAAATAATGTCCTCCAGGCCTGAAAACCAACACCGGATGCAATGGTGGTGAGGGTGAGAAATCTGAACATAGGATCTTTGAGAATATTTTTTTTCACTTTGTAGCCAATAAATTAGTTAATAGATGTTGAGTCATGTTGAAGGGATAGTAAAAATCCAATGACCAAAATGACCAGAAGGGCAAGGACAAGGGGATACGGTGTCATTATGCCGCTTACGGCATTTAATGATTTGGTCAATAAAAATAGAGGGGTAATTCCAGCAATGCCAACAGCGGCTAATGTCCATTTTGCCCATTGTTCTTTTTTTCTAAAAGGAATTAAAGAAATTATCAGCATAAGTATACCGGTGAAAAACGCCCCAATACCACTGCCTTTTTGAAATGATAAAATCAAATGCTGTGAGTTTGCTGATAAGTTATCCCAATCGGTATTGAGTATAGTCATGTGGTAAGTCATAAGATGGTCAGAGAAATAATAGACTAATCCTTGAGTGATAAATGCCGCTGAAACGATGACATAACAGATTAATGCAAATGAATGACGCGATAATACTCTCAAGATGTAAAGATTCTAAAAATGGTATACTGAAGCGCCAATCGTTATCCCGGCACCAACGGTTAAGAAGATAGCGGTCTGTCCGGGTTTTATAATTTTCTTTTCCATCAGATGCCTTAAAGAAAGAAATATAGAGGTTGTAAATGTGTCGGTATATTTATGAGTAAGGTTAATAATTTTTTCCGCATTAAAATGAATATTCTCAGGGAGCTTATTCAAAAAATATTCACTAATTTGTGATGGAATAATAAAATCTATATCATTGGCATTTAGGTTTTCCAATTCCAACAATTCTTTGATAACAGATTGTGCACATTCAAGATAGGCATCTTCAAGCTCATTCTTTTTCTTAATAAACAGGCGGCCATATTTTTGGGTCAAATTGACAAATGAACTATAGAGGTGGATATATTTATCAAATGATTTGAATACAAAATTTCCAAACCCAATTTGAGAAATTGGCGATAGGTCCAATATTACAGCTGCACCGCTATTGGCATAGTGATAATTTGGGTCGGGTTTTTTATCCGTATTGGCTTCACTGGAGATGACCATGCCAGTATTTATTCTACCAGTAGAAATTAAATTTGATAAAATATGAATACCATTAAGCATACCGCTGGCACCGTTTTGCAAATCAAAAGACAATGTCCTTCGGCCTTGAAAATCAGTATTTATACCAAGCTTCTTTTGTATAAAAGTCGAAAAAGCTGGTTCGGCATAATGCTCATCACGGTAGATACCAGAGTTGATGAGTACTTCTACATCCATCGGATTATAATGAGAGTTTTTTAGGCATCTCGAACCGGCATGGACGGCATGGGCCAGTGATCCTTTTTCCCATATTTTTTTTCTGGGATAACTCATGCCCATACTTTCAATTCTGATTCTCATTATAGTTTAGGCTGTCCCAAATGTGCTAACATAACGCTGGGGAAGATCGTCCATTGTATATGTGGCGTGGGTAATGACAATCCCGGATGCACCGCTGACAAAAAGTAAATTATGGTCTTTGTTCACCGTATTATTCAGGAGGAATTCATGAAGGACAATAAAATGACTGGTGGATGTAGTATTGCCAAATTTCTCGACATTGTGTAAAAAGGGGAATTTAATTTTTTCCCCTAAAAATTTATTGAGAACTTTTACGCCTTTTTTAATACCACCTACAGAAACCTGGTGAGCAATACCATAATCAATATCATCCATGGTCCAGCCGCTATTATCTACGGTTTTCTTTAGATAAAAAGGAAAATGTTCTGCTCCCTTCCTTTGCAGTCCCCGGGCTTTTGTCATGAGTGTTGCCCCGGATCCATGTGTGGAAGGTTTAGAATAACAAAAATGATTATGTTTTGCCCCAGTGATTAAATCCAATTGGTGTAAACCATATTTGTCATTATCCGCTGAATCCAGAATTAAGGCAGCACCGCCATCACCCAATGTCAATGTGGCCAACTGCCTGTCGAAACTATGTTTTATCTCTTTTGTAGAAGTATCAACCAAGGGCATGTTATATTCACCGCTAACCACCATGCCTCGTTTTATAGCCCCGGATTTAATAAAACTCTCCATGATATAAATCCCATTAAACATACCGGCGCAGGCGTTGGTTATATCAAATGTAATTGCATTTACAGCGCCAATTTTTTCTCTGATCATCATACTTGTACAGGGTTCAAAACTTACTTTATCCTGATCATGATACTTTGATATACTTGTGCAGATTATCATGTCCAAATCTTCAACTGAGTATTGTGACATCTTTAAGGCATTGTTAGCAGATTTTACGGCTAAATCCAAGGCATACTCACCATCAGCCATTCTTCGTTCATGGATCCCGGTTATTTGTTCAAGATCACAGGATGGCAGATGTCGGCATTGACTCATCAATTGGCTTGTTGACAGAACGGTTTCAGGTAAATAAATACCCAGACTTTCAATTTTAATATTATTTTGACTTGTCATAAGTTCAATTCGTAAAAAAGGTGCGGTTTTTGAAGCATCAAAAGTAGAAACTATTTAAATGGTTGACAAGAATCAACTGACAAATACAATATTTATTTTATAGTGTATTCTTAGCTGGTTACTAAATAATTAGTGCAAAGAAATCTAGAATGCAATTTATTCCAATATTAGGTTATAGAATATTAATTGTAAAATTCCAGCACATATAGGGGAGAAAAACTTGAAAATATATAAAGCAATTACTGGATTAAGTTTTTTAATAACACTTGCAATGGCACAGGTAACACCATTCGAGCCGCCGCTTGGAGAAATAACCCATATTGGTGAAGTTCAAAGTCTTTACTTTGGAAATCAACCAAAATTGCATAAAGAAGTGCTGTTTTCAAATGGTATGTGGTTGGAATATGATAAACAGTTGGTCTGGCAGATGTATTTTCAATTCGATGATACCTACTCTATTGAAGTATCCCTGGATGATACCCAGCTGGAAAATCAGGCAAAAGTATATTATCGAATTCCTCAATCAGGGACCTATGTTGGTCCATTTACCATTCATCACGATTCAGCAATTCAAGGCAATACTATCGGACATCTTTCCACCAGTTCATTTCTATTAGAAATCGATTTCCCCCCTGGATATACCATGGATATTTCAATTCTAACTAAAATTGATGTGATAGTAGAAAAAGTATCTGAACATAAAAAGGTAATAAATCAGTCCGGGCAGGATAACTATTATCAAAAGAATAACAATCGCGAACTACCTATAATACTTCTTACCGGTTATTGGCCACCAACAAACGAAATGGTTCGCCATTTTAGTCAAAATCCTGAATTAAATCCCGGTGGATGGCAGGGGGATGACTGGGAAGAAAGAGGATTTGATGTTGTCAGTTATTTTCCTTCATTTGCCGATCCTGACTGCGACAACTGTGGTCAGGGTTATGGCGATATTGAAGTAGATTATCAGGATACATCTAATGACTACTGGCCAATAACAGAAGAGAATGTGCCAATAGCTGTCATCACCTTCAGCAGAGGTTTCATTGACCATAGTTGGGAATTGGAATACAACTTCTATAACCGGACAAATTGGATAGGTGATTATTCTTCTCCGTATATGCCAACGCCTAATCCGCCAGATGAAGATGAAGCATCTTATTTTTTACGAAATTCCAATTTACCAACGAACGAGATTGTTGATGCAGTATCCGATATGAATATTGGTTTGAATGCCTATATTGATGTGAATGGTGATCCAGGACATTTTGTATCTGAATTTATGGGATATCATGGTGTTTGGTATCGTGATCTGAATGGTTATGGTGAGAATCCATGTATCACTGCAGGTCATGTTCATGTGGGTGGACTGATTGATGTGGCTACGGCAAGACTTGCCACTGAAGAGACGATAAGACAGGTCATCAATTATCTGGATCAATTTTCTTATATTTCCGGTGACATAAACCAGGATGGTGCCATCAATATTCAGGATCTTGTACTTGCCGTAAGTGTGATATTAAATACCTATGAACTTTCTCAGGCTCAATTTTATGCTGCAGATGTAAATACAGATGGAATAATAAATATCCAGGATATAATAATAATTCTAAATATGATAATTAATGGTGGGTAATGTCCGCTAACCGGTTAATTCTGCATGGAGGGGCAGGCAATATCTCATTCGGTCTCTCCCGTGAGCAAGAAATATCGAATGTTCTTAAATCGATAATCAAGAAAACATATTCTGTGCTCCAAGAGAAAGGTGCAAGGCAAGCGGTGATCTACGGTGTAAAATTGCTTGAGGATTATCCAATTTTTAACGCCGGAACCGGTAGTAAAATCCAGGCTGATGGCGTCTCAAGAATGTCCGCTGCAATCATGGATAATTCAGATAATATATTCTCAGCGGTGGTGAATGTGGAGGATATCCAGTATCCAATAGATTTGGCTGAGTTATTGGCATCTCAAAATAACAAAGTGCTGGCCGGTGAGAAGGCCACTGAATTTGCCAGAACGAATGGTTTCCCCTTTTATAATCCCATAACAGAAGAGAGGCTGGCTCAGTTTAACAAAAACCAGAAAGGTAAAACGGGCACAGTTGGAATTGTGGCATTGGATTCAAAAGGCATTATCTGTGCCGGCACCTCTACAGGTGGTACTGGTGGTGAAATACCGGGTCGGGTTTCCGATTCTTCTACGGTGGCGGGAAATTATGTATCCCAATCTGCTGGAATCACCATGACGGGGATCGGAGAGGATATTGTAAACATCGCCGCTGCACCAAGAGTGATTACCATGACAGATTCTGGTTTTACACTTGAGAATGCTGTATCTGAGTTGATGAAACAGGCTGAGTATCAAAATGGGCAATTTGGTCTTATCGCTATAGATAAATCAGGCAATATGCAAACTGCTCAATCGACAAAAAATTTATATTATGCAAGTTTTGACGGTACGGTTCTCAGAATGTTTGATGATAATGACTTTAGCGATGGATAAAATTCAGAGAATGCAATATAGAAAGTTCAGGATGTGGAGGAATTGTTTTTTTAGCAGAAAAATATTAAGTATTTGTGGGCTAAACTGATTCCAATATAATCTGAACCATAATAACTATATCGGTAATATTTATTTCTCCATCGAGATTTAAATCTCCAGCCCACATTTGAAACGAGTCTCCATTTCCGCCTGACAAAACAATTTCTATCAGAGTTACGACATCCAGGATATCAATGTCATCATCTTCATTCATGTCTCCAATGGGGAATTCTATGAGCAGGCAGTCACCAATGATAACATTTGCTTCATTTCCATTAGACTGAGTAAATACTATGTCTCCAAGACATAATTCAGGGTTTCCCCATCCTTCAAAATAAAGATTGAATAGTAACCCGCTTCCTGCCTGAAGAAATTCACCAAGGGGTGAAAATGCCAGCAGTAATCCAGTCTCTGAATCAAATTGAATAATAAATCCAAACTCATCTACCCAACCGCCGCGAATATGATCAATGACCAAATTATCACCGTTGATCATCATCTGGAATCCAAGTATATCAGTTTCACTATCAATAATAATTTCAACTTTATTTGAATCCAATGTGAGTTCACCAATATTGACAAATATGTCATCAAACAGAGACATTACCGTTAATTCAAATATGACCGTGTCAGTAAATAATCCATCTGAAACGGATATTGTTATGGATGCTGCCCCATACCAATTTGGATCAGGTACAACTGTTAATGTATCGACAGAGAGGAAAAGATTGAGTTCTTCAGTAATACTTTCAGTTGAAAATGTCAAGAAATCACCATCATCATCAATGGCCTGTAATATAATCTGCAGTGAAGAATTCTCATTGATTGACTGATTCCCAGGATGGATCATAACCGGTTCATCTACAACTGGTGTAACAGTAAGTGTAAATAATTCAATATCCTCATAAACAGTATCAGAGGCATAGACTGTGATATTTGTAGTCCCATTCCAATTTGCTTCGGGTACTGCATGTAAAACATTGCCATCCACCCAAACATTCACCGCAGTAGTATCATTTGAAGCAGATACAAATATGGTCTCACTGTCCAAATCAATTATGGTGAGGGACAGTTCAAGTGAAGTATCCTCATCGATAAACAAGGCCTCGATATCGCTGATAACCGGGGCGTATTCACAGCTTCCGTCATCGATGTAAGCGTCGGGATTATAATTACCGGCTGTTTCATCTGTGCAGCCTGAAATAAAAATACATGAACCATCATCAATATTTGCAAATGGATCATAATTAAAGGCATTTACATCAGTACATCCATATATTGCGATAAATTCAAAGGCTCCCATATCGGGGAACTCTCCATCGTATTCGGATGGATCGAGATCAATAACGATTTCAAAATTATATGAAAATAACGGTATACCCATATTTATACAGGGCGATTCATTTGACAATTGAAAATTGGATAACTCATAATCCTGAAAGCCTGGATCAATATTTAAATTTCCATCCTGCCAGTCAATCGAGCCGTTACCATTTGTGACAATATCATCGGCACCGCCCATGACATTACAGTGAGAAATAGTAACAGAATTAAATGCTCCATTGTCATTAAAGTATATTTCCTGGGGGAGATTATTCCAGAATATTGAGTTTACTGAAATGATTTCTGACTCCCAGAGGTATACTGCACCGCCATTTGAGTTAGCTGTATTATCGATAATTGTTACCGATATAAGTCTTGGGTGAGAATCAAAATATCCTATCAAACCACCACCATTGAAATTGGCATGATTATCAGTGATCAGCAGATGTTTTAGGGTAGGACTGGCTCCTGAACAATAGATGCCTCCACCATTATAGGAAGAACCATTTGTAATTGTAAAACCCTGTAATACTGATTCGTTTCCTTCACCGGAATTAAAGGTGACGACGGTTGCCAGGGCACTTCCGTTTATAATGGTTTCGGTGATATCACTGTTATTGTAGCTTGATATATAATTTGAGGTGACAAGAATTGATTTACCGGAAAAACTGATATTCTCAAAATATTCTCCAGCCTGCACTAAAACAGTGTCGCCATTGACAGCTGCATTAATACCAGTCTGGATGGAAGAATAATCACCGGGTACATTGAGAATAGACCCCAATACCATATTGGATATGAGGAAAAGATAGGAGAATATTTTCATAATTGTCTGTTATGATATTCGATATGACGAATTATTAAATTGGTATACCCCCCATTAAAATTAACGGGGGGTATTTAATTTTTATTATTTCAATAAGATAAGTTTTTGTGTCTGTACGAAATTGGATGCAGACATTTTTACCAGGTATACGCCTGAGGCAAATTCACTTGCATCCCAATTGACTGCATAATTTCCAGCAGTTTGAAAATCATTTACAAGTAGATCAACCTGGTTGCCGAGAATATCATAAATGACAATTTGTACATCGGTACCATTCTGGATTGAGTAATTGATATTTGTAACCGGGTTGAATGGGTTCGGATATGCCGGATTTAGAGAATAAGTAAGGGGTAATCCAATTACCTCGGCTGAAATAGAATTTCCATTATAACCTGCCAGGATATTTGAGGTGATTTCAAAATTACCATCAAAATCAAAGAGATGATCGGATGAAAGAGTTTCATCACCAAAATTGAATATTAGCAGTTTGTTATTTGTCTGGTGGACTTCCCAATTTTCAGGCAAGTAGTTATTTGTAATAGTCAATTGACCACTGTAATCAACTTCAATTCCGGCAATACTGCCTGGATTTTTGACCATAAACTGATTATTTTCAAAATAGATCTCAGAGGAGGAAAGAGGATCATCTCTTGGTACAATAATCCCCAATATGACCTGCACAATATAAACTACGTCTATGACATTAACGAGTTCATCTTCATTTGAATCCGCCGCCCAAAGCTGAAATGCATTTGGTACTGTACCAAAAATAAAATTGACTACTTCAACAATATCCAATACATCTATGGAAGCATCCTGATTCACATCACTGGTATAGGGGTAGGTGACACAGGAGCCAATAACGGCAACGACATTTTGGGCAAGTGTATCAGATAAGATAATATTTTCTATACAAATTTCCGGTCCTCCTGACCATTCACCCTGATTCCATGAGAGGAATGTAAGGGCAGTATCACCGGGGGCAGCTGGTGGGATTGGTGGAAGATTTGTGGTCATAAAACCAAGTACGATGTTACTTTGAAGATCGATATTGGAAATCCATCCTAAATCTGATGCTCTTCCGCCGTAAACTGAGGCAAGGGTTATGACTTCTGGTGAAACCTGAAATTCAAAACCAGCAATCGGCATGGGATTATCCATCATGATGGGGATGACATGATTACTATAATCAAGGCTTCCAAATGAAAATGTGGCAAATTCTCCTGTAGGCATATGGGTAACAGTAAATGTTTCACTATCAGTAGCGCCGGAGGCATCGTTTACTGTTATGGTAACATCACCGGTTCCACCCCAAAAATTAGTCGGCGTAATAACAACCAACGGCAAATTATCTGTATTCAAATCGAGAAAGGATGAGGTAGTTTCTGCAAGAATACCAAAACTAAGGTTATCAGGATCAGTAACATTAATCGTCAAATTATAAGGCTCGTTAAATGTCATATTAATGTTGCCGATTGGAGCTAGAATAGGTGGATCATTAACAGGAGTAACATTAATGGTAATTATAGCACTATCTTCAAGGAGTCCGGCATTGCTGCCATCCGGCATGAGAAAATTACTATCATCAGTAACAGTATACGATATAAAACCAAATCCAGAAAAATCAGGATCAGGGGTATAAATGAAATCCCCTGAGGTGGGATCTGCCATAACAATTGTTCCTTGATTGATTGAATCGATGACAACAGAGTACGTCAAAACATCACCGCCATTTCCATCTGTAGCATCAAATGATATAACCTGGGCGTTATCTTCACTTACTGTCTCACTGACATTATTGGCAACTGGTTGATACTGACATGTAGCCGGGACAGTTGCACCAGCATCATAGTTATAGGCTGTATTATCCATACAACCTGTTGTCGGACCAAATACAAGGGCACCCATCTCAAAATTGGTCACATAGAAATCAAAACCATTCCCCGCATCAATACAGGGACTGGCACCCTGGAGATAGTAGTCAAAAACCGGGGCTGTGCTGTCTTCAAATAATGGATCCTCGTTCAAATTACCTGTACCGGTATAAACTGAGTCTTCAGGGGACTCAATAGTTGAATAACTGACATTTAAAAAATTGCTCGCCAAACTGTTTGGTAAGTTATCCCATAAAATGGAATTGGTTATGGTTACAGTAGAATTAACCCTGTCAATGGCGCCAGCAAAATCTCCCGCTTCGTTATTAGCAATTGTTACATTTGAAAATGAAGTAGTGGCGTTCAGACAATAAACACCGGCTCCCGAGAAATATGCATTATTTTCAGCGATAATCAAATATTGGAAAGTGGGGTCTGCTCCATGAACATATATGCCGCCACCATTAAAGGCATAACCATTTATTATGGTAAAACCAAAAAGTACGGCGGTATTATCCTCGCCGCTATTCAATACAACTGCGCTGCCGTCATTATTTCCGTCAATGATGGTGGTTTCTATTAATGATCCGGATAAATCAGTTACGGGGTCGTAGGTGGATGTGACGGTAATATTTTTCCCATTGAAGTCAATATTTTCCACATAGGTACCCGGTGCAACAAGAACGACATCACCGTTTGACGCGGCGTTAATTCCATCCTGGATTGTTGCTTGATCCGCCGGCACATTGATGGTAGCAGAAAATATCATTGAAATTCCAGTTAATAGTGTAAATAAGTATTTCATCCTTAATACTCCTTGTTTATTTCTTATTCATTTGTTAATTGTTAAATTTTTTCGCTGATCAATTAAAAATTTGACCAAAAAATATTCGTACCTCATTTCGATCTGCATCTTCCATGCCAGATTTTAAATCTCCCTCGATATAGGGAAATGAATATTGAATTTTGAATTGAGTAGCCTCTGTAATATTTATGGAAAATAATAAATCAATATATGAGTTTTCATCTTTTTCATTGAAAGTATATGATCTACTGTCCACTTCAACATTTGACAGCCCCTGATAAATATACTCAGTATACTCATGATGACTGAAATATGTTGAGCGATGAATACCGACACTTAAGCCGATAAGCCAATAATCAACATGTACTCCGAGGGCTATAGGAAATTCATAAAAACGATAATTATTTTCCTGTACAAACTTATCAAACTCGGATACCGACTGGTCTGGATCGATCTTGGTTTCCATATCTCCGGCAATTCCATAATATTTAATCCCTGTTGAGAGGTAAAATATTCCCAAATTCTTTGTAATATAAAAATTGGCGGCAAACCTGCCATTACTTTTGAGATCGGTGTATGTATAATTGGGATCATCAAATCTGGGCTGGATGACCAGATCCGTTCCACCAAGACCAAGTCCACCACTAATTCCTCTACCGGCAAGATAATTCCAGCTCAGTTCAACACCGGTAACATCCATTTTAATATCACCGATTTTATTATGGGCCTGGAAATATGTTACACCGGTATAAGTGTACTCAATTTGTGATAAACAGATTGTTGACAAAAATATGAGAGTCAATATATACTTAAGATGATTCATATAGTTGTATCTCATTATGGCAAAGTGATGGAAAGGTTATCACTGATGCTTCCAGCAGTTGCAGTGAATGTAGCATCCAATTGACTATTTTCAATAGGGTAGGTAAAAATAACTTGAGCCTGACCACTTTCATTTGTGAGATCTGAGGATGGACTAATACTACCGATATTACTCGGGTCTATAGAAAAATCAACTTCAAAATTTTCAACGGGATTTGAATTTGAATCCGTGAGTAATACATTTAACAGGATGCTGCTGGTTCCACCATCAGACCCACCTAATTCCCACGACAATGAAATATTGGAAGGTGGAGGTGGATCAATAAATTCTACCGTAGTTGTAGCGGGATTCAATAAACCATAGGTAGCCGAGATAGTGGCTGTCCCGAGGATACCATCTTCTGATAGGAGTGTGGCTGAGGCCGACCCGGTTATATCAGTAATGTCGGATTGTAGAATGATACCAAGATTGGTAGCCCAATTCACTGATTTATCAACAAGGGGATTTCCATTAGTTGTTTCTTTGATTTGGACTTGAATGGTATTTGAAGTCAAACCATTGGCTATCATTGTATCATCTTCAGGGGTCAATGTCAGGGTTATGCCGCGAAAAATGATTGTTTCAGAATCGTCAACCAATTCATTATCAATTGATGTTGCTGTTAAGTGAGCTGTAAAATCCATAAACCCCGGTTGGCTGGTGAGGATTATGGATGTTTCACCTTCAGGATCAGTAATCAAATCAACTTGCTGTAATTCACCGGGGAATAAACCGGCATCGGTTGTTAGTCTGATTAAAGCATCAGGTACAGTACCCCCGGTTTCATTAAAAGCTGTAACCATTAATGTATCTGTTGAGATGCCATCACTAAGAATGCTCTCGGCCACACCGCTAAATACAATATTGGAGATATTAAGAAGTACAAAAGTAATTTCAAGATCATCTGAAATTTCACCATTACCAAGAATGGCCGTGATCTGACTAAGACCACAATCATCCATTATCGATGTAAGGGTTGCTGTGGCAAGTCCAAGGGTATTTGTAACCACCAGGGTATCGATAGTCCCCAAACTGGAACTAAGGAGTATTTCCTCGCCAACGATTGGATTCTGAGAGGAGGTTTCCATTAATCTTATGGTAATATCCATAGCGCTCTCACCATCACAATCCATAGATGGTTCTTCCGGATCAATAATTTCAAGTGAGATTCCTCGAAACTGAACATCTGCATTTGCAAATATACTGCTGTTACCATCTATCTCAACTGATAGAGTAGATATGACATCGTTGATACTGATCATGCTCATGAGCTCAAATGATACTTCACCATTCACATCCGTAACACCATTAGAGGAAGAAATAGTACCAAAACTGCTTGCCATATTGATACCAATTCCATCCATGCCGTTACCCGACTGATCTCTAACCATTGCAGTTATGTTGATAAAATCAGAGCCATTGGCAAGAATACTATAATTACTCAGTTGAAGTGTGATTTCATTTGCATCAGAGCTATCATTTACAATACCAACCTGAGTGGAAGCATTGAGACCATGACCGATATCGGCTGTAACTTGTGCCGACCCGGCAAATCCGTTGCTGGATAAATATGTTTGACTTATTCCTTCGATGTCCGTCACCGTCTGAACCCCAACATTTCCCATTGTGGAGGACCAGCTTATAGTCTTTCCTTCAATGGGTCTGGTACTTGTGGTTTCCCTTAATAATACTGTTATTAGGGTGCTGTCATTTTCAGACTCAATTGTCTCAGAACCTGCTGAGACTTCAACAGTTATACCGAGATAATTCACTACAGTACTATCATTTATATTTTCGTTATTATCTATCCAGCATCTTAAAAAGGAAGAGATATCGAGGTTGGTTGAGATACTATGTAAAATTGTGCGGGCATAACCCGTGGAGTCAGTAAAGGCAATATCGTCTTCAACATATCCGTTATCTGTGGTAAAATTGACGCCAATTTCCACAACATCGCCAACGGCGCTTATGGGTCGTGCACTTACCTCAAATGTGGTTTCTCCATCACCCAGCAAAGAAATGCTGCTTGTTGAAAATTGAATGCTTGTTATTATTGGGATGACCTTAATACTTACCGTATCTGAAAGAGCACCAGAAACAACATGGATTTCAAAATCGCCATAATTATCCGATGGAGTGCTGTAAGTCCCGTAAACCAGGCCGTTGGTATCCGATAAGGCATATTCGAGATCATCTGCAAAACTGATGATTCCAGAGGGATTTCCATTATTTGCCCATGGCTCAAACAATGCTTTCACCCCCTCTATAGGACTGCCGCTAGCATCAACTATAATTGCCGATACAATACAAGTATCTCCTCCAGACTCCAGCTCAAGATTCGAGGTCATAAAATTTGTAATAAATAAAGCTGTATCTGGATTTTCCATTGGCAGAACAAATGAGTCTTCATCTGAAGAACATTGATACATCAACATTGCCATTGCCAGGATTATAAAAATAATAATAATTTTCTTTGTCACAGTATTATACTTACCCATTAATTAAACTTATAAAGTTAACGATTAAATATCCCTCAATAAAAGGATAAATATCCATATACTCAAGAGAGATAATTGCCAAAAATATCCATCCCTTAATTAAAAGAAATTTGATAAAAAATCTTGTCAAAATAGTCTTTTCTCCAATTGAATAAACAGCCTTATTAGTGACCTTAAGATTCACCGTAAAAATAATGTCCATTAATTAAACAGATGTAATTTAAATAAACACTTCTCCTCTGAATGCATTCCTTATTTCTGTAAAAAAAAGTGAATCTGATGAATTAAGTATAAATAATTTTCAGGGAAATTTTAATATTCACACCATGATGAGGAATATTTTTCAGTTATTAGATAAAAATTCCGCTCATTCCAAAATTTTTAAAACGGCTGGTGAGTTGGGTGAATCAATGGGTTATGGGGTCTACCTTGTGGGAGGTTATGTCCGGGATTTATTTCTAAAAAGAAATAACAAAGACATCGATCTCATGGTTGAAGGGGACGGTATAAAGTTCGCCGAATCACTTTCCCGGGTTTTGAATGCTGGACAGGTAGTGATTTATGAAAAATTCAAGACTGCATTTATCCCTTATAACGGGATAGAAATTGAAGTGGCGACTTCACGTACGGAGACATACAACCCACAATCCCGAAAGCCAGAGGTCAGATCTGCCAGCGTTGAAGAGGATCTCTCCCGTCGTGATTTTACCATCAATGCCATGGCGGTCTCACTGGCTCCTGAAACATACGGAGATATGGAAGACCCATTTAACGGGATGGATGATTTAAAAGAGGGGGTTTTGATTACCCCCCTTAATCCGGATGATACTTTCAGTGATGATCCGCTGAGGATGTTGAGGGCAACGCGATTTTCTGCCCAGCTGGATTTTTCTATTGCCTCCGATATCTACGAGAGTATAATGCGTCAGAAGAATCGACTGAGTATTATTTCGTGTGAAAGAATAACAGAAGAAATTATCAAAACGCTGCGATCCGATGTCCCAAGTAAGGGGTTTTACTATATGAAGGAAACAGGATTACTCGCCCTGGCTTTCCCTGAATTGGATGTCATGTCCGGCGTTGAGTTTATAAATGGCAAAGGTCATAAAGATGTATTTATTCACACTTTACAGGTCGTCGACAATGCAGCGAAATTATCCGATAAGATGGAAATTAGGTTCGCGGCATTGGTTCATGATATCGCCAAACCGGTAACAAAGAGTTTTTCAAAAACCAAGGGTTGGTCTTTCCATGGTCATGATGAAATTGGCCGGCGGATGTTGAGGAAAGTTGCCAAACGGATGAAATTATCAAACGAACTTCGAGATTATCTTATGATAATGACAAAACTTCACTTAAGACCAATTGCTCTGGCAAAAAGTGAAATAAGTGACAGTGCTGTTCGCCGGGTCATGTTTGAAGCAGGGGAATTTGTTGACGATCTAATGATCCTTTGTCGCGCTGATATCACAACGAAAAATCATCAAAAAGTTAAAAAATATATATCAAACTTTGATCTTGTTGAGAAATTGATGCAGGATGTAAAACTCAGGGATGAAATGAGATCATTTCAATCACCGGTACGGGGGGATGTCATCATGAATGATCTGAAATTAACTGAAGGACCTTTAGTAGGAAAAATAAAAAAAGCCATCGAAGAAGCCATACTGGATGGCGAAATAGATAATGATTATGAATCCGCCTACCAATTTATGATAAAGACCCATAAGAAAATGACCTCATCTTAATCTCTGTTATTTATCCATAGGTTAGAGTTTTCGTCGCTTTAATATTGGTAGTTTAACCATAAAAAGACGTTCAATTATTTAATTACCCCATTTACAATTATCAAGCATAAAGATGTCAGTTTATTACGGTTGGTCATAGGTAATATAAAGGCAAAATATCATATGAGAAACCTTTCTGTTGTAGTATAATCATATCTAATTTAAGAGACTGCCAGGCTTATCCCTGAATGGCTGAATGGCAAATCCCTCTCGGTGGCTCAGCATTTGCTCAGATGACAATCCGGTTATCTTTCCGATACAGACAATGTAATTTTATGAATAATACTATTTAATATTTGAAATCTTAAATATCGCTTTTAGGAATATAGGATAAAATTATTTTTAAATCAGGATTAATTCCTTTTCTTTTAAATCCATTTTGTTTTTACTTTCCCATCTGATTCATGACCATAATTTCACTGAATTAATTGACGAATGTGCGGATGTTCTAATCTTTTCAGTCGAACGCAACCCAATATTTACGTGAATCAGCGTAAAAATACCGTAACAAAACCAACCTCATATAATGATTTTAGGAGTGTATCATGAAGATGACAAGTACCACCAATTTAATTGTCACAATCCTCGTATTTTCAATTTCGTTTAGTCAATCCCTTATCGGCACCGGTGCTGATGGACCACTATGGGTTCCAGAAGGTGAAACCTACCTCGTGGATGAAGTCCGAACGATTATCAACGGAAACAATAGTTCCGGTTTGATTCAACTTGATGTTAATTCGTCAGATGGTTTTGAACCTGGAGATGAAATCTGGACTTCCTACAAAAAACTGGACACTCAAAGAAGTCATGCTGCTTTTTTGTTTAGTTGATTTCTGTATTTCATGAGAAAATCCCACGGTGACAAATTTCCCAAAGTCGAATGTCTACGAAATCTGTTGTAAGTTGAATCAATATATTCAAAGATCTTTAAACGGGCTGCCATTCTTGTTGAGAACACAAATTTATAGATCAATTCACATTTCAATGTTTTGAAAAAACTTTCAGCAACTGCATTATCATAACAGTTCCCAGTGCCACTCATACTCTGAATCATTTTGTACTTGCTCAGAAGCTTCCTAATGCGTTTATCTGCATATTGCACCCCTCGGTCTGAATGGAAGACCAAGCCTGGCTCAGGACACTCTTTTCGCACCGCATCTTCTAATGCTGATATTGTCGTCACCTCTGTATACATTCTATCACTCAATGACCACCCCACAATCCTACGATCAAACAGGTCCAGAATGATGGTTAAATACAGCCATCCCTGTAATGTCCAGATATACGTCAGATCTGATACCCACTTCCGATTTGGAGTCTGGGCTGTAAAGTCCTGGTTCAGAAGGTTCGGAGAGATTGGTTCTTTGTGTTTGGAATCTGTCGTGATTTTGAATTTCACTTTCCGTTTTGACTGGATTCCACTCTCTCTCATGAGTTTGGCTACCTGTGATAAATTACAGTGAATGCCACGGGACTTAAGTTCAGTCGTCATCCGCGGACTGCCATAACTCTCAGTTTTCGGATCTTTATTAATCCGACGGATCTCTTCCAATAGCCGAGCACTTTTCAGGGCACGCTGACTTGGTTTCCTTGTTCTCCAGTTATAAAAAGCGCTCGTCGAGACTTCCAGTACGCGGCACATTCTCTCCACACAATACTCCGAGCGATGATCTTGAATAAACTGATAGATCATTGTGCGTCCTTGCTGAAAATGGCCAGCGCTTTTTTTAAAATGTCTCGTTCCTCTTCTAAATCTTTTGCTCGTTTCAGGGCTGCTTTCAACTCCGCTTGTAATGGGTCCGCAGTTTGGCCGCTACCAACAAAGGCATGGCGTTGTGTATGCTCGTACTCCCGCTTCCAACGCCTTAGCAGTTCTGCGGGAATCCCAAGATCCCTGGCTATCTCAGTTGCAGGCCGACCCTTTTTTAACAATAGTTCAACGGCGTCGATCTTAAACTCTTTCGGGTATTTGCGTCTCTTCTGTGTCATAAATCCTCCTCTGTAAGGTTAATTTATGACTTCTTTCACTGTCCTGCAAAGTTAGGGAAGTCCAATACTCACGGTAAACCTGTAAGCCCCATTCCATATCCGGTCCTGTATTAAATCTGAGCTCTCTAAAAGGAATCTGAAATTCCGCAGTCCAGCCAGTTTCATTCACATCAACTTCACCCTCCCACACTGCATCCCAATCCCAATCCATGTTATCATCATCGAATCTTCGCAAATCCTGTTTCACGCCGGCAGCATTCAAACTAAATTCAAAAGCGGTTCGATTATCGTTATAACTATCCAAAGAGATATAAAGCCAATCTGACGGGCTGTGACCATCTCTTCGAGTCAGTATGGCATCAATGCTCTCAGGATTTGTATCCAGCATCCATATACCCAAGTACAGATTCTCTTCATCGAAAAGAACACTGAAATTTGTGTCCTGGCTTGATTGCTGACCATCTTCAGGGGATCTCTGTGTGAACCCTCCCTCTTTGGGAGCATTTTTCCAGGATTCTTCGGTAAGTTTACCATCAATATTGATTTTATTATTTTCTGTAGGATGGGCCTCAATGGAGCGATTTCGGATTTGTTCGGGATTTTGGATAGATCCGGAATGGAGAGATGAAACAATGAAAATTGTCACATACAATTTGGAAATAGTTTTCATGCAAGGTGTCCTTTGTGTGGTTTTGCCATTAAATTTTATCCAGCCGAGACAGCACAAAACCATATCAGTTGTCAAAAGTTTCGACATATAAGATAAATTTTTTACTCCTTTACCTCCAACAATAAAGCTGGGGTTGATAACCATTTTATAGCATACATCGGTTATTGTAAGATACAAGTATGGATTTATCTGAACAATTGCGAGATATCAATACGCAGCTAACTGCTATTATCAGAAACATCGGTGCTGAGCATGGTATTACTTTTTCTCAAACAAATATTCTCCTCGCAATTCCCGTAGATGGATTATTCTCCTCGCAGCTGGCCTATAAGGTTGGTATTGAAGTGAGTACGGCAACACGAAATCTTAAAAAACTTGAAAGTCTCGGGTACATTAATCGAGTAAAAAATCATCATGACAGACGCAAGGTGAGCATTCTCTTAACTGATGAAGGTGAAAAGCTTGTTGAACACCTGGATTTGGAATTGGATAATGTCACTTTTACTTTGCAGCAGATGATGTCAATGGATGAGCGGGAAACAATGATTCCTGTCCTGGAATCACTCACATGGAATTTGATCCGCTACCGCGCTGAAAAAGGGGTAAATGAGTAGTCTGACTGCACCACTCCTGAAATGGTATGATACCGAAAAGATCAGTATGCCTTGGAGGGGTGACCCTAATCCTTATCATATATGGATTTCTGAAGTCATGCTCCAGCAAACTCAGATTGAAACGGTTATCCCTTATTATTACCGATGGCTTGAGAACCTGCCTTCAATCGAAACTACTGCCAAGGCATCGGAAGATTTTATCTTAAAACTTTGGGAAGGCCTGGGTTATTATGCCCGGGCACGTAATTTCCATGATGCCTGTAAAAATCTGGTGAGTAACGGGATTTATCAAGTACCGGATACACCTGCAGAATTTAATCAATTAAAAGGGGTTGGGGATTATATTGGTGCTGCTGTCCAATCAATAGCCTTTAATCACCCTATTCCGGTTATTGACAGCAATGTAAAAAGATTATTATCCAGGTTACTTGAACTAAATGGCGTGCCAGACCAATTCAAGGGCAAAATGCAGTCCTACCTGTTAAGTCAAATATCGAACCAAAGACCTGGTGATTTTAATCAGGCAATGATGGATCTTGCCCGCATAATATGTAAACCGCGAAATCCTAATTGCCCTCTATGCCCTGTAAAACGATACTGTGGTGCTTATGCAAATGGCACGGTAAGTGATTATCCAAAAAAGAAAATCAAAAGACCCAAACCTCATTATGATATTGCCGTTGGGGTTATATGGAATGGCAACAATTTACTTATTTCAAAAAGAAAATCAGCTGGACTTTTAGGGGGATTGTGGGAATTTCCCGGTGGGAAAGTTCAGAAGAACGAAAGTTCAGAGGACTGTGTTATTCGGGAGATCAAGGAGGAGTTGAATATTACCGTTGCAGTTGGGGATTATATTTCAACTATACAGCATGCCTATACTCATTTTTCCATTACGATGACAGGATATCACTGTCGATATTTGGATGGTGAACCCGAAGCGATAGGATGCGCCAACTGGAAATGGCTCAATGCCAAAGATCTTGATACTCTTCCTTTCCCAAAAGCAAATCATAAACTATTCGATAAAATCCCAGGGTTAAATCCGTTTAATGATTAGTTATTTATATACTTTCCTCATTAGCATTATAGTGATTCCACTATTCGTGGCAGCAGCAGTTATATTGATTATCGTAAGTCTATTTGCAAGACCTGTCCTATATTGGGTTGCACCATATTTATCACGTTCAATGCTGTTTCTATTGGGTGTTCAACTAAAAATAGAAGGGCAATTCCCTGATAATGGACCTTTTATAATTATGGCAAATCACAGCAGTTTTATTGACATCTTTTTGATACCTTCAGTTATAAAAGGGCGTTTCACCGCTGTAGCAGCAAAATTTAATTACCGATATCCGGTTTATGCACAATTATTGAAGAGCTTTAGAATTATCCCAATTGACAGATATAATCGATCAAATGCTTTTAAGGGAATCAAAACCGCCGAAACTCTTATAAGAAAAAAAGGATATCACGTTGTTATTCTTCCGGAAGGAACCCGAACTGTAACCGGTAAAATGGGGAAACTAAAAAAGGGCGGATTTCATATGGCTGTCAATACCGGTACACCGATTCTTCCAATTGGTATTCATGGCGCTTATGATTATAAACCACAGGATCGCAGGACATTAAAACCGGGAAAAGTCAAAATCAGAATCGGGAAATTGGTGGATACCAATCAATATGATGATCTTGGACTTGAGGGACTTATAATCCGAGTTGAAAGCGAGTTGAAAGAATTATCAGGGGAGGCAATTTAGATCCGCTTAAAGCCTCGCTGCCAGTTAATCTGCCTTACTTTTTTTCTTTGAAAGGGTGGCACGAATTTTGGGTTCTGTGCCATTTTTTATTCTTCGGGCATTTGGAATATGCTTATATATACCGATAACCATCATCAGTAAACTCAATAAAATACATAATTGACTGAAATCAAAGTAATAGACCATTACAGGCAATGCCACATATAATACTAGTGATCCTGCTGCGACATAATCAGTGGCTAACGATATCACTACCTGAATTCCTAAAATGATCAATCCAAGTTGCCAATTCAAAGCCAGAAACATTCCAATCAAAGTAGCTATGCCTTTGCCTCCCTGGAATTTCATAAAGAAGGGATAGATATGCCCCAGTATGGCACATATTCCGGCAATAAAGGCAAATTCGATTTGTCCGGGAAATAGAAATTGAGACAACCAAACGGCTGCTGATCCTTTTAGAATATCCAGAACCGCAACAACAACACCCCATTTAAAACCCATTACCATAGTCACGTTGGATGCACCGGCGTTGGTTGAGCCATGTTCACGGATATCAATTTTATTTACGAGAATTCCGACAAAATATGATGCCTGAAAACATCCAAAGAGATAACCTGTAATCGCACTTATTAAATAGTTGTAATCCATATGGAATTCCTAATTAGCAGCAAAAATTTAAATACTTCTACCTATGTTATTTATAAACCCTGGGATCAATATATTCATTGCTTTTGTTTGAATAAACCTGTGAATAATCACCTACTTTTTGAAGATCGGCAAAAACGAATACGGTTTCATCACGGCCGAGATAATCAAATATAGTGGGGAGAGATTTTGAATTTGATGGGAAACTATATGTCCAAATTGTGACAGAATTTTCTCTAAAAATGAGTTTTTCACCTCGCGAAGCATCACCAATATTTTTTACATTAAATGGGTCAGGATCATCCATTCGTCGCTGTGACGGATCAAGACTCGAGATATTATACGGTTCACCATATAATATGTATACTCTCCCCATATCTGAATCAGCTCCGGGTGTCAAACCCCAGCCATATTTTTCATTGGCAATTTTTACACGATTCATATGTATTACTTTAAATTCATTGGCTGCCGTCCCCGGGGATGGATCTCGCCGTAGCCAGAAATTATATATAAATGACTTCAGCTCATCGTGCTCCCGGATTTTTTTGAGCTCTCGATATTCATTTTTTGTCGCAATGAATTTTAAATCTGAAATTGCCTTTTTTACTTCATTTGGAACTACTTTTTTTTCTTTACCAAAATATGAATCATATACAACCCACAGAAAATAAATAACAATACCGCTTAAGGCGACGATCTCCACCCCTTTGCCTTCAGGTTCATCATAATAAGTTCCAGCATAAACTAAATCCCTGGACAAAAGGCTGAATAGTATAATTACAACAATTGTAAATCTTGAGACTCTACTGGGGCTCTTGGTTTTGTTTGATATATAGTTCATTATGGTAAGTGCTTTCGTTAAAATTTTATCCCGAGTGTTATAAAAATTACAGGAAGTACAGTCTCTGATACAAGAATTAACCAATATTCCAATTGTATATATATACTGTTTTATTTCTTTGTTTATGTTGAGTTAATTTCCTTGTTTTCGGTTTTTACTCTTAAATTGTCTGTCTCCATTTACACCATATAATATTAATGTATATTTTAATATTACCAAATTATGTATTATATAATTATTCTAATACAATATTATATTTTGAACATATTCACAATACAATTATATCAAGGAGAGCATTATGAAAGATTTAAATGGTTGGATTAATGAAGGACAAATCATGATGGCTCAACGTGAAAAAAAAATCAAACGTGCCAAGTCATGGAAGTTTGATACCGTTGCCACCCATGGATTATATGATCTCCAACAGGCGCTTTCGTCTCATAGTGGATCTATAATGGAACCTGTATACATGAGTCCTGCACAGGCATATAGCGACTGTAATGAAATGGAAGCGGCATTATCATATCAGATACCCACCTGGTGTTATTCTCGAATTGCCAATCCTTCAACATATTTCCTGGAAGAGACAATCGCTCTATTGGAAACATATGGATCAGATATTATTGCCTCTGGTCTTGCCACCTCCAGTGGAATGAGCGCTATCAAAACCGCAACTGATCCTTTCCTGGTAAAGGATGATAAACTCCCGCCACCCAATATTGTATCATGTGCCAAGGTTTATGGTGGTACATTCCAGCAGTTTTGGATTAGAAGGTATCAGGAGCAGGGCATTGAAGTTCGATGGATATGTGACCCTGGAAACCTGGATGAATGGCTGTCAAAAATTGATAACGGAACACGATTTGTTTATGGCGAATTTCCATCAAATCCATCATTGACCATCTTTGATATTGAATCCGTTGCAGAATTGGCCCATAGTTTTTCAATTCCACTCATTGTTGACTCCACCTGTGCTACACCTGCCATAACAAGGCCGTTGCTTTTTGGTGCCGATATCGTTGTTCATTCTGCTTCTAAAGCAATTTCCAGTAGCGGAACATCCATTGCGGGACTCATCGTGGCGAGAAAAAACATCATCAGCAAAATTGGTCCTGATGAAATGAAAGCTGATTTCGCCAGCTGGGCAAAATTGTGGCCGTTCAGAGATAATGGACCATCAATCCATCCCATGGCGGCGATTATGACTCTTAATGATATGCGGTCATTGAGAATGATGGTGGATAAGATGAGTCAGTCCGCCCTGCAGATCGCTGAATATCTGCATAATCACCCAAAAATAGAAAATGTTTCATACCCGGGATTGCCCAGTTTTCCTCAAAAAAAACTTGCTGATAAATACATGCATTTAGTTGATTCCGACAGATCGGCATTTGGTTATATGATGCTTGCCGAAATAAAAGAACAAAATCCCGGTGAATCCATAAATACCAGAAATTTCTATGATGGATTAGATATGATCTGGAGAGCAACTGATTTGGGTCGGGTAAAAACCATTGCCACCCTGAATTCTATTTCTACGCACCAGCAACAGGGCGAAGAAGGCAGGAGCCTGGCAGGCATAAATCCTAATGCCATCCGCATCTCAGTAGGAATTGAACACCCTGATGATATCATTGCCGATCTGGAAAAAGGGTTTTCTAATATATAAAATCATTCATTTTGAAATCAGTCAATACAATATATTTATAACACAAATTTTAAGGATAAATCATGGAACAGAAAATTGCACTCATTGGATTTGGAACCGTTGGTCAGGGTCTGGTAGAAATCCTCGAAAATAAAAAAAGTGATCTAATATCAAACTACGGTTACAATTACTCCATCGTTGCAATTAGTGACATAAGATTTGGAACCGTTTATGACCCAGAAGGACTAGATGTGACCCAATTATTGGCAGAAATCAGCGATACTGGAAGTTTTCAGCATAACCTCACTGACTGGGATGCTCTAACCCTGATAAAAAATTGTAACGCGGATGTGGTATGCGAACTGGCTTTTACCGATTTGGAAACTGGGGAACCTGCTATAAGTCATTGCATGGCAGCATTTGAATCTCGAAAACATATTGTTACCAGTAATAAGGGACCGGCAGCATTAGCCTATAAAAAAATGAAAGATCTTGCAGATAAATATAATGTGATGTTCATGATTGAGGGAACGGTCATGAGCGGCACACCGGTGCTGAATCTTACCTCTGGTCCTCTGGCAGGATGCAGAATATCTTCAGCAAAGGGAATTCTCAACGGCACAACAAATTACATTTTGTCTGAGATGGAAAATGGTATGGAATACAAGGATGCCCTCAAAAAAGCGCAGGAACTTGGTTATGCTGAGGCCGACCCTACCGGTGATGTGGAGGGTTATGATGCCAGGGCGAAAGTTACCATCCTTGCCAATGTAGTCATGGGTGTTCCCTGTTTGCTAAATGAGGTTACATGTGAAGGGATTTCCGCAATCACTGCAGGTGATATCCAGAACGCCCGGGAAAATAATTCTCGCTGGAAGCTTATTGGTAATGTTGAATATATCGACGGCAATCTCACTGCCAGTGTAAAACCTGAGATGATCGCCCTTACCCACCCGCTGGCTGGTATTATGGGACCAACAAATGCGGCGACATTTTCGACTGATCTCCTTGGTGATATTACCATTGTTGGGGCAGGTGCCGGTAAAATCGAAACTGGGTTTTCTATTTTGAGTGATCTCCTGGAAATTCATCGTTTATCATAATTATTACAAAATATAAATATAAAGGTAAATACTCATGAAAATGATTATTGGTGGAAAATGGCTTGATAAATCTGCAAAAATTGATGTGCTCAATCCTTTTGATGACTCTCTTGTGGATACCGTTCCAGAAGGTTCAGCAGAAGATGTAAAAAAAGCAATTACCAAAGCTGAAAAAGGATATGAAATAAATAAAAATCTTCCGGCACATAAACGAATTTCCATCTTAAAGCGCTGTGCTGAAATTATGCAGGATAGATTTGAGGACCTGGCTATTACAATCGCCTCTGAAGGATCAAAAACAATCAGCGAGGCCAGGAAAGAAGTTGGCAGAGCCATTAACACTATTACTATTTCTGCCGAAGAGGCAAGACGAATCAATGGTGAGACAATTCCATTTGACAGTGCCGTGGGATCGGAAAACAGGATGGGTTATTACTATCGATTCCCCATAGGCATAATTGCCGCCATCACCCCTTTCAATGATCCCCTTAATCTTGTGGCTCACAAAGTGGGACCGGCAATTGCCGGGGGGAATTCTGTCGTTGTAAAACCGGCAACGGTTACGCCATTATCAGCCTTGAAATTAGCCGAATGTCTCCTTGATGCAGGATTACCCGGTGAGATCATTTCGGTTGTGACCGGTCATGGACGGGAAATTGGTGAAGCGCTGGTGACCGATCCAAGAATCCGCATGGTATCATTTACCGGTGGTGTTGAAGCTGGAGAGATTGTAAGTCATCTTGCTGGTCTTAAAAAAATTGGCATGGAATTAGGTTCAAATTCACCGGTAATTGTCCTCAATGATGCCAATTTGGATAATGCCGTAGAATCATGTGTCTCTGGATCATTCTGGGCTGTTGGTCAGAATTGCATAGGTGTCCAGCGGATATACATCGAAAATGATCTTTATACAGAATTCAGAGATAGATTTGTACAGAGAACGCTCAAATATAAAACTGGTTTTCAATTGAATGAAGATACGGATATGGGACCGATGATCACCAAAGCAGAGGCAATCCGTGTAATTGAATGGGTAGATGAGGCCGTAAAAATGGGCGCGAAAACACTATGCGGCGGCACCCGGAAAGGATCGCTTGTTCAACCGACGGTAATGGAAAATATGCCAGTAGGGGCAAAGCTTGATTGCCAGGAAATATTTGGACCTGTGGTTTCGTTATATCCAATTGATTCTTTAGAGTCGGCAGTAGAAAAATCCAATTCTGTTAATTACGGTTTGCATGCCGCAATTTTTACATCGAATCTTAACTCGGCTCATTATGCTATCCGAAACCTGGATGCCGGTAGTGTGATCATCAATGATTCCACTGATTACCGTATTGATCTTATGCCATTTGGTGGTGTAAAAAATTCTGGGTTAGGTAGAGAAGGCATAAAATACGCCCTTCAGGAAATGACCGAACCAAAAGTGGTTTGTTTTAACCTGTAGTCTAGAATGACAGGGAATAAATAATCAATTGTTAGTTTATATTTATTAATCAGTTTTACTTTTTAACTCTTCAAGTTCTCTCGTAAATACTGTGTGAAGTACGGTATTAACATCTTGGCTGTCAACAATTTTTTGGACTACAGGTATTGCACGTTTATCACCAATAAAGAGGAGTGATCTAGCTGCAACATTATAACTATGAGGGTATTTCACTTGATCACATAATTCAATTAAATATGGTACCGCTCGTTTATCCTTTATTCTACCTAAACATATTGCCCCAAATGCCCTTGTTGTTCTGTGAGATGAATTAAGGGATTCTATGTATAAATCAAAATACTTTTCGTCTGCATACTCCATCATCATTCGTGCTGCTTCATATCTTATCTTTTCAGAATTAGTTGCAGGAAGAATATCGTTTACTAAGTATAATAAATTTGTAATTTGTGCTTTTCTCACGGTAACTAAGGCATTAAATAATTCATCTTCGTCTGAACTTTGTAATGCTACGGATAATTTGTTGATTTCATATTCTGTGAAAGGAATAATCTCGAATTGTATTATATTAGAAACTAAAGTACCCATCCAAAGATCAGTTCGTCGACCACTTATACTTTCAGCAAATTCAAATGAGTTATTGAAAACACATTTTACTTCGTACACTCCAAGCGAATCAAGACTATACCAATTAACAGTTGAGGGTACAATCTCTCCATATGCTTCAAGAAGATTAAATTTGCGAGTAAGCTTATCATATGGTTTAATAACTTCATTATATGTCACGCCATGCCGTTCTCCACAACCCCATGTGCCTTTTTGAGGCTGAATTAATGTGCCATCTGAACTAAAAACTTGAATAATCCTCTCAGATGATGAAAGTGCTCCAGGATCAATAAAAATTGAGTCTGAACTCATATTAAATAATGATACCTCTAACATAATCGATTCATTTATAAAGTATTCCGTTTTATCGATATTGATGGAGAGGCTAAGTATGCCATCTTGACTAAATATTATACAATTCAATGCCAACAAAGCGATAATAAAAGTCTTTAATTTATTTTTACTCATATTCTTTTCCAAAAAAATATAATTTGATTTTGAAGTATTTCAGATTTGCACGCCTTCGATAATAATAATATAATATATTACACAAAACAGTTAGACATCTCTTATCAATTTCTACTGGTGTAAATGCAATCCACATATAAAGTCAATAAGACTGTCATAATATGAAGTTTTTTATTGGTGTTTGGGAAATTCTGATTAATCTATCCCCCGCTGGCGGGGGTGTCCGAAGGACGGGGGTGGAAACCGCAAATAAGAATTTCATATGCGCTGGTCAAAAATTCATCCTTAATAAAATTAATTCTTAAAAATATTTATCCACAGAAATTAATTTAACGAAGGAATACAATGTAAGCCGACAAACCAAACAAATACTGCTTTAACAATAAATTGTAATATCTTGTTAATACACTTCGCAAGAAATTACATAATCAGAAATCTGCCCGTGGAAACATGCCTTATGAGCAAGGATGATGATGAGACGCTGGCAGTTCTCCCTGGAGTTATTTATAGCATAAAGAAGTGAATAGATCATCTTGAAATATTCCACCCCCGTCCTGCGGACACCCCCGCCAGCGGGGGACAAAAAACCATCGGTTTAATTTATGTAATGACGTTTGTTACAAGCTATACCTGTCTTCAGAAATTCAACAACCAATTATAATCTAAAAAATGGTCATTTACGACAGGTAAATTTTCACATGATTTTACCCACAATATTAACAGGATTCATGTATGACAAAACTCAATATTGAAGAATATAAAAACAATATTTATCACGATGCCGTGAGATATGATGACGAGCATTGGTGGAAAAAAGATGATATCGAATTCTGGAAGCAAATGCTGGATGAGTCCAGTGGAAAAAAAGTACTTGAACTGGCTGCCGGAACGGGCAGATTAGCAATCCCTTTGATACGCAACGGCGGTAAATACAGTGGTATTGAAATCAGTCCTGAATTTACTCAACGTGCCAATAAAAAAATAAAAGATCAGTATTTTGACGGGACTGTCCATCTCGGTGATATAAGAGATTTTAATTTAAATGAAAAATTTGATCTGATATTTATTGGATTCAATTCCTTCCTGCACATGCTTAAGGATTCTGATGCGGCAGCATGTCTGAAATGTGTGCACAAACATATGGACAAAAATAGTCGTTTTATGATTGATATTTTCAGACCTGATCCGCTGTTTTTGTATCGCCCGGAAGGCATGAGATTCCCAACGATGGAATATATCGAAACCAAAACAAATGATCTTATTAATGTTGAAGAATCCAATGATTATGATCCTGAAACCGGGATAAATAAAATACGCTGGTATTACTCACGACCGGATAAAAAAGATGAACGTATTTATGATTTCACCATGAGAATGTACTGGCCCGATACCATCAATCGTTTATTGATTGACGCCGGGTTCAGGATAACAAGTGTTTGGGGAAATTATGAAAAAGCTGAATTTGATGAAGGAAGCAATCTGCATATTTATACTGTTGGGATATAAAATAATCATCCTGCTTTAAATCTATTTTCGGCAATGATCCTCTATCAAATACTGACCTTAATGCTTGTGGAATAGTATATTAATTCAAATGATCCTCAAGCTGTAATCACGACGATAAAAATCTATTCAATAAAAAGTATTTTTGCATTGACTGTGCTATTACTCGATACGGCAAAAACACCCATCACCACATTACCGCCTTCATCTCTCAGGTTTGAAACGATGGGATCATATAATGGTAACCCATTTGAGGAAAACTGAATATAAGCAGCATATTCAAATGAAAATGCCTGCAAGAGATACTTATAGACGAATTCCTCATCTTCCACTACATAAATCTTTTCTTTTGAAAAGTTTAATCCAGAAATAATTATATCATCCAACGGGTAAACCTCATGACCATATTCATACATATATCCTGGAAATTTAAACTGATACTGAGCTTCCGCCGGATTATCATCACCGATATATTTATATCGTGATACCCAGTAATTCAGACTCCCATAAGGAACGACAAAATTAAAATATGAGGTAGAGTCCGAATTGTATTCTACATAAAAATTCAGAGTATCACTCTCCACTACCACTTCAATACATTGGAGCGGATCAGGATTATTTTCTAGACAAGACTCTATGTCAATCCATTCTAAAAATGCAGGAGGCATTGGACTGTACACTGCTTCTTTCGCCGATATGGTGCCTAACTCAGAAAACCCAGGACAATCGCAATCCATCTGATACTCACTACCATAAGAAAAGAAACCAGCAGGGATACTTTGTAATGTATCCGGAATATAAGCTCCATAACTGATGGCGGGATTTATTGAATCCGGTGTGCCATATAGATAAAATTGATCAGCATCATTATAATATGTCAACTGAAGTGTATCGGTTTGCCCCGGATGATAGACCCTCACATCACAATCTTTGATATGGAAATAATTTATATCAATATCCAGATCGCCATCGTCATTATAATCATGATTTGTAAATGGTGCTTCCTCAGAAATATTCATTGATCGATCGATACGGACAATTATATTTTCTTCCGTAGGATAAACCATGGCTTCAATTCTCAGCTCCGGTATATAATCCTGCCAATGATCCTGAAAATCGGAAATACTCATTTTCTTTTCACAACTGATGAAGAATAGGATTGCTACTGTAATTAGTATTTTTTTCATTATATTTCGAACTCCCATCCAAATGTGATGGTAATGGGGAACATGCTGAATGCGCTTACCTGAGAGGGGGTGCTGTCATGATCCCAATTATAAAATAATACATTGTAATGATTGGTGAGATTTAATATCTGCAATTTAAACTTCCCATCTATATTCCACCAATCCACAACCTTGGAATAACTGGCATCAAATCTGAAATAAAGGGGAAATCTACCGCTGTTCCGATCTCGGTTTGGTATGGTTCCCATGCTGGCATATGGATTATCCATTGATTCATAGTCAAAGAGGTTTTGACTATATACCTTGCCCATCACCGGTGTATAATTCTGCCCGCTGCTGCTGGTTATGCTAATGCCATATGTTACCTTTTTTGATTTCTGATAACTTGCAACCACATTCAAAGAAAAAGGTGTATCATATTTAGAGCGGTAGTGTTCATAATCCGGGTCAATGGTGCCGTCATTATTTAAGTCAATGACCTTTTCAGTTTTTGAACTGGAGAGGCCAATCCAACCAGTCATTTTTCCCTTACTCCGTTTATATAGAAGTTCAATGCCTTCAGAACTTCCAGTGCCAGCAGTATAAAATTGATCTTCAGCATCATAACCGAGACCGCGTTCCAATGTAGCACTGAGGTCATAGATACGCAGATATGGTTTCCAGTAATATTCCAATGAGACCTTTGTCCCTTCGGTTACCCAGTATTCAGCACCAATTATGAAATGTTCAGCCTGTTGCGGTTCTTCACCTTTTGGAATCGGCTGCCACATATCCACCATACGTAGGAGTTCCTCATCCTGGTTAATGGTAAATAAATACTGATGATATTTTCCCCATGACATTTTTAATGCAAGGTCCTCGCTGGGATTATACTTAATACCCAGCCGTGGTGCAAAATATGTCTTGTCAACATGTTCATATTGATTAATTCTCACGGCAATATCGAATGCAAGGTTCGGGATAATAAACCATGTATCACGAATATAGGCACCAAATACATTTGGCGTATGCTCAAGGGGGATCATTTCATTATCTGCAATAATATCCTGATAAAATAAATCTAAGTTTTTTACTTCCCAGCCGACATTAAAATTGTGCCTGCTGTTTGGAATCCACGTCAAGTCCTGCCGGACGCTATAATTCTGTACATCGTTATGGGTTTGAAACGAGACATTCTCTGTAGACTCTTCCGCATCTGTTGTATCCGGTTCATCATCTCCTAAAAATATTTTGAAATCAATATCAAAAACATATTGGCTGTGACTGACTTGCGTTTCAAGATAAAAATCTTTTTTTGGTGTCCATCTCCATTCCAGACTCTGGGCGCGGTTTCCCCAGTCCCAACCAAAATTTATCCTGGGAAAATTTGCTTCATCACCATCACCATTTTCCTCTTCCCCATCATTGCCACCAATATCAAGCCAGAGATCATCGTGACCATTAAATATTGAGGCAACCAGTTTATTATTTGGGTTAATATTGTATTGGGCTTTGAATTGGAGATCGGAAAACCAGTAATCCCAACTTGGATCCGTTTTAGAAAACTTATAATATATTTTTGCCAGCTGATCAAAATAAGTCCGTCGGAATGAGAGCATCCATGAACCATTATGTAAGGGACCTTCCATGGCTATCTTTGAGGAAATCATGCTTATTTCCCCTTTTGCTTTACTAAAATCCCAATATTTTTTTAATCGATTTGACTCTTTTAAACGACCGTTTTTGGAATCCCCCTCCCGTGATGTAATCTCCAGTACTGATGATAAACTGCCGCCATATCTAGCTGAATAACCACCGGCCATAAATTCAGAATCGGCGATGATATCGGTGTTAAAGGTGGAAAATACACCTCCCACATGATATGGGTTAAAAACCTGGGCCATATCCAATAAAATTAAATTCTCATCCGGACTGCCGCCCCTGACAATCAGGGCCGATGAAAAATCATTTGGCGAAACGACGCTGGGTAAAGTCTGTAGGGTTCTGAATACATCCGCCTCACCAAATGTGGGCGCTGATTTTATTTCCATAGGGGTAAAGTGGACTCTGCTGAGCTCTACCTTTTTCTCAAATCGGGTCCTCTCAGCGGTAACAGATACTCCTTCACCTGTCAAAACAATGGGAGATAATTCAAAATTGTGTCGGACATTTTCATCAACCATTTCAATGTTTTTTTCCTGGGCATCATACCCCATCATCATTACACGCATAGTATAATTGCCTGGCGGTACGGTGGGAATCATATAGTATCCATGGACATCCGTGGCAGCACCGATAACTTCCCCAACCAACATGACATTGGCAAATGGCAGCGGTTCACCATTTTGGGCATCCTTTACATAACCAGTAATGTTATAGGCGGATAATACCTTGATACATAATAATATGGATATAATTAATTTTTTCATTTTTAACTCACTAAAATTTTCAAACAATATAAAATTTCTCATCAAACAGTAATACTCAGATTTCGTTGTCAGAGAAATTTATTTTACTATTTACAGGGTCCAAAACTTATTGATTGTTTTACTTTGGATTACCATCAGATCTACATTTTTCGAAACTTTATATGCAGTATTATTTTATATTCGCTTTAATAATATGGATCATATTCAAACCGCATGTTGATAATATTTTATTCATTATAAATCCAGAAGGTGATTTTATCATTAATTATAAAATTTTTATATTTCTTTCCTGTTTAATACAGTCCTTTTGATCGTTTCATACATACGAGATAAAAATGTTAATTGAGAAAAGAAACCGATAACCAGGCATCTGCAATCTATGATTTACAGAGAACTATTTTATTTTAGAGACAACTTAATACCAATACAGCAAGAATTTTGTGCAGGATGACTTTACATATGAATATAATTATCATGTTACTTTTTGCCCTTTCCCCTATTTTATCTCAATCTGCTGCTTTGCAAGAAAATGACGGCACCAACCGTATCACCGATATTGATGGGAATATCTATAAAACTGTGAAAATTGGCAATCAAATATGGATGGCTGAAAATCTGAAAGCTTCTCATTATATGAACGGAGATTCAATTTATTTGGAGCTCAGAAATGACCAATGGAGTAATCTAAAAACGGGTGCATTCTGTTATTATGATAATGATCCGGAAAATATTGAAAATTTTGGATATCTGTATAACTGGTATGTGGTCAGCGATGAGCGCCAGGTTTGTCCTGAAAATTGGCATATTCCCACTGAAATGGAATTTGAAGAATTAGAAGGGTATTTAGGGATGGATGCTATTGACATCCAGAAATTTGGCTGGCGAGGCAATGATCAAGGCGGTAAGTTAAAAGATGAAAACACATTTCTATGGGATCCGCCAAACGTTGGTGCAACCAATGAAAGTGGTTTTAGCGCTATACCAGGCGGATTTCGCCGAAGACGCAGCGGTGCTTATGAAGGTATAAATGATGGATGTTATATCTGGTCATCAACAGATTATATATTTGATGAAGTCTCCCATCGGGTGTTAAGTTATTTTACTTCAAATATCTACCATTCCGGCATCCATAAAAGCAACGGCATGTCGATTCGCTGTATTCAGGACAAACCCAACGAATAACCTGCAAACAGGTTTTTATATACACCTATATTATATCTTGTCAGACTATCCTGCCTATCCATAATATTGGGCGCAAACTTTGCCACAACTTTTGGCTTCATTCTAAAAAATATATGGAGGAATTATTATGCTTGTAAAAGAAATAATGCAATCCATAGATCAGCAACTAACTGCATAGTTTTACCACTTTTCTGTTAATTGCTCGTTTATGGTACGGCAATTACATCTCTAATCGCTTTAACGGGAAGTTATTTATCCACGTGTGAATTTGTGGACTTTATCACTAAACAGAGAAGTTTTATACCCTTGGAATTCAGTTCAAATCATATATTCATGAACTGGTTTTTACCACGTCAATCTGAAATCCAATCATATCGGTAAATATGATTATGTCCTTTACATATACTCGAAAATTAAATTTATAGAATTGGCGCTTATCCACTCAATTTTAGTGTTCGCTGTCAATTCTAAGCATATTATGGAAAACATTTGAAATGGATTTAAACAAATTGGGCTGGAATCCACGACTGGAAACGGCCTTTGAAGAATATAAAGATAAATATGAAACGGGGAGAGTCTCCGTCGTTCATAGAAATCTTTGCCGGGTATTTACGACTCATGGTGAGATTGATGCAGTAGTATCCAGAAAATTAATTAATGATCTCACAGATACTACCGGCAAAACCCGGTATCAATTATCAAAAGTCTCAAAATTCCCTGCTGTGGGTGATTGGGTTTTGATCACTTATTCAAAAAAAGACGGCAAGGCCATTCTGAATGGTGTCCTGCCGCGTGGTACAAAAATATCGCGGAGTGATGTAGGCAGATCAACCGATGAGCAAATTGTCGCTGCAAATATTGACAGGGTATTTTTAGTGATGGCCTTAAACTTCGATTTCAATCTGAGAAGAGTAGAACGATATTTAACGGTTTTGGCCAATAGTGGAATCGCCCCGGTAGTGGTATTAAACAAATCTGACCTGGTGGAGAATCTTGATGAAAAGAAAGTTGAGATAAATTCAATTACCAGCGACGTACCTGTCCATATTACCTCAGCCATGAAGAATGAAGGGCTTGATGCTCTCAGGCCATATCTCACTGAGGGTTCTACCAATATATTTATCGGGTCATCCGGTGCTGGAAAAACCACCATGATAAACAAATTTATCGGTGAAGATCTCTATAGGGTACAAGATATTTCTGAGCATAAGGATCGTGGGAAGCATACCACATCCGCCCGGGAAATGATTGTCCTGAAAAACGGATCCATCATTATTGATACCCCCGGATTACGACGGATAGACCTGTGGAACGACCAGGATGGACTCGATGATGTATTTTCCGATATTGTCGATTTATCCAACCAGTGCAAATTCAGAAACTGCACCCATACCAGCGAACCTCATTGCGCCATAATCATAGCAATTGGCCAGGGAAAGTTATCCGGAAATCGTTTAGCCAATTATAAAAAACTCCAGGGTGAACTGGCACAGGTCAATAGGAAATCAAAATACCGCCAGGACAGACGGGCAAGGATAGGGTATAAAAAAGGTATTCGAAAAGAAGATAAGGTAGATTACCACCAGCGAGATAAATAAAAAATTCTGAAATAAATTCTGCCGGGTATTTGTTGTACCCCAATTGCCATAGATTCAATTATTTTTTGGAGATGCCTTAATCCTCAATCCGGCTACGAAGCGATTTTAGTTTTGAACGATGGCTCTTGTCATTCAAACGTCTCTTTTTTGAAGCCAATGTCGGTTTAGTTGGAATCCTTTTACGCGGTTCTTTTAAGGCAGCCTCAATCATTTTTTTCAATTCCATAAGGGCAAATTGACGATTCTGATTGCTACTGCGATACTGTTGCGATTTGATAACAATGCTGCCGTCATTTGTAATTCGCGAGTCTTTCAAATTCTGTAATCGTGCTTTCACTTTTTCTGGAAGATTTGATTCTAAAAAATTGAACCTGAGATGAATAGCAGTTGATACTTTATTGACATTCTGTCCCCCGGGGCCCGTAGATCGGATGGCTTTCAATTCAATTTTTGAAAGTGGGATTGAGATGTTGGCGTTTATTTCCAAATTCTTCATGGAAGATATAAATGTTTTGGAGGTGGATAGTGAATTGAAATACAAATAAGCATCGGAATCACATCCACCATGTTTGGTATGGCGTGATCAGGAAATATCGCTGAGAATATTCCGCCACATGAAGTTAATATTTCTCAAACGGTCGCACACGATAATAGCAAGATTTCTCATCATTTTAAATCCCAGGGCTGGATCTTCTTTAAATAATTCATGGGCTTTTTTCTCGTTGATAACCAGTAGTTTTACTTTTTCTATGGTTCGAATCTGCGCCGATCTTGGTGTTCCTTCTATGAATGCCAATTCACCAAAAAGATGCTCGGCGTTTATGACTGAAATCCGTTCAACTTTCTGCTGATCTACAGATGTAGGTATTTTCATTTCCACAGCGACACGGCCTTCCACAATCACATACAGGTCCTTGCTATGTTTTGATTCTTCAAGTATAACCGTGTCCTCAGGATAAAACTCCTCAGTAGAACAGTAAATTACTTTTTGAATTTCCTGATCAGTAAAATCTTTGAAAATCTCTAATCTTGCTAATATATAAATCGATACCATGATCAAATCCTTTGTTATGCTGATAATCCCAAGGAAGTTAATTTCTGAAAAACTTCCAATGGGTGGCAATAATTATTTTGTAATTTAAGATAATCCATAACTCAACTAACCAAAGAAAATATATCATAACCATCTTTTGAGGAGTTAAGATTTATAAAGAGATCATTTCATTTTGAGTTTTTAAATATAATTTGGCAGTATATTGATTCTGTCTTAAATTGATTACTCAAATCATCTACTGAATTGAAGTCAGTAAATTATACATCACCATTTAATAGGAGTGAATTCTATGAAAAAAATAAAAAATGTTAGACAGGTTTTGATGTTGACGGTACTTATTGCCTGTTACATCATACCAGGTCTTGTATTGGGACAGCATGAGCACCCCAGCGAGCATCCTTCTGAACATCCCAGCGAACACCCAAGTGAACATCCATCAGCTACAGTCAGTATTGACAAAGACAATCTGGCCAAAGTCATTGAAATGTATGTGGATAGTGATGCCGCTTTGAAAGGTGGTTTTTTCCTGGTCTATGATGAAAAGCAAAAAACGACACTGGAGTTAAAATTGGATAAAGTGCATAAGGAACGTTTATCCCGTATTAAGGATGATGTCTATTTTGCCTGTGCTGATTTTAAAAATAGTGACGGCGTCATTTATGACCTTGATATATTTATGGAAGGTGCATCTGTAGATGAACTAACTGTGAATGAAGTCATCGTACATAAACAAGATGGAAAAGCCAGATATGGATGGAAATATAATAAACGCAAAGATGTCTGGAGACAGGACTAATATTTACCATCGTTCATCGTTTATAAATACTCTGTAATAAATTCTACTTGAATTGATAATACTCCGGTGTAAAAACTGGAGTATTTTTTTATCCAGTAATCATATTTATTAAAATAACAATATCAAGGACGGTAATAATTTCATCTTCATCAAGATCGGCAGCAATAAATTGTTCATAACTGGGATCGAGATTATTGAGGATCATACTCACCACTAAAACAATATCCAGCACATCCACCGATAAGTCAAAATTCACATCACCGGGGACAATATCCGTAACATCTGGCACATAGGGCAGTGAAATGCCATCGATCCAACCAGCATCACTATAATGACTCACTGATCCATCTTTAGAGTATACCCATGAAAATGTATGAAGGCCAGCATCCACCGGATATGTCTCCAGATGCCAGTCCACTTGACCGTCCCATCTCTCCTGCTCGACGCCATCGATGGCAAAATAAAGATAATCATAATTATCATTGTCATCATCTTCGCAGGCGACTTTACAGTAAAAAGATATCTCATCGGCAACAGGTACATCCATGATATACAGAAGGGCAGAAGTTTGATCATCACCAATATCTCCAGACTTGGCTGAGTACATCCCCTCCCATGAATTATCTGAATTGGTTTCCCATGGTGCATCACCGGCTAAGGACCATCCTGTCGGTAATTGACCGGATTCGAATCCCAGTAAACTTGTCGGTTGGAGATCATAATCCATGGAAGTATTTTCTTCATTGACTGTGATATCCTCAATGATTGCTGTATAACCCTCAGCAAAAATATGCAGTGTATAATTCCCTTCGAATACATTATCAATTTGATAATGCCCTTCAGAGTTAGAGAAATTCTCATCAATGGGTACATCCAACAATTCAACCAAAACCCCTTCAATTGGATCACCGCTATCTGCATCATATATATTTCCGGTAAATGAAAAGACCGGTGCTGGAATTAAGCTCACATCAACAATTGAGGCGTGATTTTCGGCCACATTTACAAATGGTACCAGTTCAGATTGATATCCCCAAGATTCAAACAACACATCATAAGTGCCTGGCAGAATCAGACGATGATAATTTCCATGGAGGGGATCGGAATTAACCTCTGACTGATCAAAATCATGACCGGGGATGGTTATTGTCGCCTCTAGTGGTTCACCGGATTCAGATAATACATGACCGTGAATCCCATAGAGACATTCTTTGATATAATTGATAAATGATGCGTGGTTATAATCCCAGTGATCCAGCAACTGGTTCGCCGGCAGCATTTGCTGATTGGATAATTCCAGGGTCATCTCCCTGCCGCTTTGATAATATGTGACGTAATCCTGTCGCGTCCCATCAGCTTCATACCAGGCATATCCATTTGAAATCCCATCATCATAACCATCAAAATAACTACCGGGACTATAAAAATGAACGGTGTCGGCATAGGTATGTGAAACCATCTGCCACCAGTCATCATCGGCAGTAAGGTCAGGTGTGGTATCCCAGGGGTAATTGACCAATTCAGCACCACTATGAATATTTGATGACAGGACAAAATTGTGATCACTGATAAAATCCATCATGGCGATATTTTCCGGCTGCCATTCATAACCATCAGGATGCGGACCATCAACAAAATCTGGGAAATTGCGATTTAGGTCGACGCCGTTTGCATTCGATCGAATGGCACCATTAATGGTATGATCACCGCCATAGTAAGCCCCGTCAGGATTGGCCAGTGGATTAATCCAAATCTCAACTTCATCCAACAAAAAAGTAATTGTAGGGTCGATGCCATAATTCGCCAGGAGTTCATCAATAAGATGAAGCATCATAATAAAACCGATGATTTCATTGCCATGCATCTGGGCGGAATACATAAACTCCGGTTCATCTTCTTCTACTGTAACATTATCGGATAATTTGACAAATAACAATTCGCGGCCTTCTATGGAATAGCCAATATTTTCCAAATGACAGATATCAGGATAATTCGTAGCAAAATCATACATCATCTCCACATATTGCTCATAGGTGGGGTAATAATCCCATTCCCTTACTTCCTCAAGAGATGACGCCATGATAGTTGAAAATAGTTCATTTGGATGGGGCAGGGTTTCATAATAAATATTATATTTTTGAAATTTCTCCATTCCTTTTCCATTGGCATAGGCATAAATCCAATTGTCTTCGACTTTAGCGATGGAGACGGTTTTTGAGATCTTTTGCATTTCAGATGGCGATTGCAAGGGCAAACGGAAATAGGTTTCAATTGGGGTCTGTGACCATAATAAACCGGATAAAAATATAGTGCTAATTGTAAGTAAAGACGATAGACGCATATATACCTCAGGGAATAATAATTGTTAAATCTGAAACCGTATAATTTAAAAAGGATGTATAGTTCTTATTTATCATAATTGGTAACAATCTGTATATGATCCCCAGCCCTGAAGGACTGGGCCAAGAGACCTCAACGTAAAACATCACCTTTATGACAGCTGGATTCATCCAGATTTTTTCGTTTCAATGAAGGGATTTATTCCTTCAATTAATTGGGCTATAAAAATATGATAAGGAATATCGAAGGTCACTGAGCACTTCGACTACGCTCAGTACAGGCTCGTCGATGTGACCATCTAACCCCAGCCCTGAAGGACTGGGCCAAGAGACCTCAACGTAAAACATCACCTTTATGACAGCTGGATTCATCCAGATTTTTTCGTTTCAACGAAGGGATTTATCCCTTCGGTAAATTGGTACTTAAAATATGAAGATGAAAGTCGAAGGTCACTGAGCGGAGTCGAAGTAACCACCACCCCCTGGTGTTTTGATTGTCAGGATATCACCTCTTCTCATTTCAAATGATTTTTTACTACCGAGAATTTCAATTTCGCCATTGGCCCGCTGCAAGATGGTTTCACCTCGTTTGCCAGATCCACCGCCATTTAAACCCCAAGGCGATTGATGATGCCGATCAGCCATGACTGTCACCTGGGCTTTATCCGTGGTCAAGCGCCAGGACCTGACAATACCATCACCGCCACGCCATTGACCTTTACCGCCGGAGTTTTTCCGTAAGCCAAATTCAACAAATTCCATGGGATAATTCTGTTCGATGGTTTCGATGGGTGTATTCATCGTATTGGTCATATTGCAGTGGACACCATCAATGCCATCTTCATCTGGTCGGGCCCCTGATCCACCACCAGTCGTTTCGTAATAGACCCAATGTTTTTGGGCGTCTGCATCATATCCGCCAGCCATAATATTATTCATGCTGCCTGTTGAGGCTGCCGGCACTCTACCGGGCAGGGCTTTCGCCAATGCCCTGAAAACAACATCGGCAATCCGTTGTGACGTTTCAAGATTGCCACCGGATACGGCGGCCGGTTTCAGCGGATTCACCAAACAACCTTCTGGGGCAATAAGACGGATCTGTCTCAATACACCCTCATTAACATCGGATTCCGGATCAAGTATGGATTTTATGGCAAAAAAAGCGGCGGACAGCGTCCCGCCTAAAACGGCATTAAAAGATGAATCAACCTCTCCATCTGTGCCGCTAAAATCCACTTCAAGTACCCCGCCATTTTTTCGTAGCGTTACCCGTATCCACGTGAGTTCAGATTTTGAGCTCACGGATTCCAAACAATCCTCGGCTGAAAACTCACCGGCAGGAAATCCTGCAAATATCTTTGCCATTTTCTCACTACCGCGACGCAGGATATTCTTATATACCTGGAAAAGAATAGTTTGGGAATAATTCACTGCCAATTCATGCAAACGCCGCTCGCCAAGGTTCAAAGCCGCCACCTGCGCCCGTAAATCACCCCTGGCTATCTCGGGGTTCTTCACTGCATTAACATAATCATCTTCCACCTGGCTGGATTTAGCACCATTCAAAAAATACTTTACCGGTGTAATCACAATGCCTTCATCATATATGGATTTTGCATCATTGGAAATACTGCCGTATGTCTCTCCCCCCACATCGACATGATGGGCTTTATTGGCAGTAAAGGCCATCAGTTTCCCGTTATGAAAGACCGGTTTCACTAACGTCAGATCGTTGAGATGCGTCCCGCTGATATAGGGGTCATTCACCAGTATAATATCACCAGACTCCCATGTCAGATTATTATCGTCAAAATAGTCAATCAGATTGCCCATCGCCCAAGGTAGTGATCCCAGATGCACCGGTATATGCTCCGCCTGGGCAATGAGATTCCCAGACGCATCAAAAATAGCACAGGAATGATCCATGCGTTCTTTGATATTATGGGAATAGGCTGAATTTCTCAAGGCAATTCCCATCTCCTCGGTGATATAAATAAGGGCGTTTTGGATGACTTCAAATGTGATGGGATCAATCATGATCATCTCCCTGCCGATGTAAATGCAAGTTGCCGTATTCATCCACATGAAATAACCATTGTGGTGGGATGAGCGTTGTGGAATCATATTGTTCGATGATAACCGGACCCTCGTCGGTGAATCCGCAATAAAAATCCTGGCGCTGATAAATTTTACACTCCGTCCAACCGATATTTTTGAAATATACTTTGCGGGTAGAATAGGATGGGCCTGATACATTCTTTGATTTTTTTGAAGATGAATACATATCCGGTTTATCGGTAATACCGGTGACAGTCAGAACGATATTCACCAATTCCAAACCATCCTCCGGCGAGGCATAACCATACATTTGATTATGACGCTGATGGAATAACGCCGCCATGTCTATTTTCTCCCCTGACCACGGGATACTGATTTCAAAAGATTGACCGGCATAGCGTAATTCAAGATGTGAGGCGTAGCGGATATCCTTCTCACCAAAACCTTCTTTAAAAAATTCTACACCAGCCCGAGTTTTTAAAATTTGGATATGCTCCAATATAAGTGAAACCGAAGTGCCGGCAAAATCACCAAGCAGGCAGAATTTATAATCCTTGCGGAAGTCAGCAATCAGCAAACCCATCGCTGAGAAGACACCAGGGTTTGGCGGTACCAGAATTGTTTTTACGCCAAATCCCTCGGCAATTGCCGCCGCATGATTGGGACCACCACCACCATAGGCCAACAGGACAAAATCTCTGGGGTCATAACCCCGCTCAACCGAAATTAAACGCAGAGCCCGGATCATCTGTTGATTGACGATATCGATAATGCCAACGGCACAATCCTCCAATGAGATATCCAATGTGGGGAGTAATTGACCCTCAAAAACTTTCTGTGCCGCATTCAGTGATATGGCCACATCGCCACCGGATAAACCACTGGGATTTAATCGCCCAAGAATAAGATTGGCATCGGTAATGGTGGCATGCTCACCACCCTTTTCATAACAGGCAGGCCCAGGATCAGCACCGGCACTCACCGGTCCCACTTTTAATTGACCAAAATCATCAATATGAGCGATGGTGCCACCGCCGGCTGAGATTTCAGCCAGATCAATAAAGGGATAGCGTACCGGGTACCCACTGCCTTTGATCATGCGGCCAGCATGGACTTCGCCACCCACCTCATATTCGTGAATCATCTGCGCTTCACCATTGATCACTGCCCCTGCTTTTGCCGTGGTACCACCCATATCAAAACAAAGAATTTTATCCAATCCCAAAACTGTTCCCAGATGCGCCGCCGCATTTACACCTGTGGCCGGACCCGATTCAATCGTTGCCACCGGCAAGGTACAGGCGGAGTCTATGGATGCCAAACCACCATTGGACTGCATCACCTGAATGGGACAGGAAATATCAATCTTCTTTAATCCATTAAGGATATTTTGCAAATATGTACTGATCACCGGTATGAGCATGGCATTCAATACGGTAGTGCTCGTCCGTTCGTATTCACGATATTCGGGATCCACCTCGCATGACATAACGATAGGCAGATCGGGTCGTTTTTTTTGCAAATAATCTCTTACAAAAATCTCATGCTGATTATTTTTATAACTATGCAGGAAACTGATGGCCACCGCCTCAATATCGTTATCAATAATTTTTGCCGCCAGGTTTTCGAGTTCAGGCATTTGGATAGCCCGGATAATATCACCCCCAGCGTTTATCCGTTCATCAAGAGTAAATCGATAGGGTTTATCTATGAGGCTTTTGGGCTTGTGAAAATAGGGATTATACACTTCCGCCCGTTTCTGACGGCCAATCTCAATAACATCGGCAAATCCTTTTGTGGTAATCAAAACCACTTTGGGGATGGTTAGACCCATCTGCCCCAAAAATAAATTGGTGCCAATGGTGGAGGCATGGACCAACAGTGAGATGTTACCGGGGTGATATTTGAGAAATTTTTTAATTGCATGCAAAACACCGATACCGGGATGTGCTGGCACCGAATGACTTTTTAAGGTATGGATCTCTCCCGTTTGTTCATTTAGTGCCACCAGGTCAGTAAAAGTACCACCTACATCAATACCAATTTTGTATGAGGTTCTAATTGCTGTTGATGCCATAGTCTAAAAAATTACTGGAAAATTCATATCCTATTTTAAATAGATGGATGCCTGTCATCATGCTTATAAATGAATGGTTTTAAAATTGTCAGGAACAATCTAATTTTTCAAGGCTTTTTTGCTCTCAAATAAACAGGATATTTCAAATTATGATGACAAACCTTCTTCGACCATTTTTACTTCTCACCGTTATTTTATTTTTTACTTCAGCATGCTCAGAAAATCAAACCCCAAAGGACAGTTTAACAAACATTGACGAGGATTTTAACAGTAAGAATGATTCTAGTTTGCTATCAGGGTATATGGATACTGGCGAGTTATTGACCCATTGGGATTGCCTTGGCGGTGATGTATTCGCGCCAATTGATATAAAATCATGGCAGGAAACCCCTGCCGTAAATCGCCGACTCCCCAGTGCTGATGATATTTTACAGGGTAGATCAATTTTATATTATGGTGAGGATAACCCGGATGTAAAAGCATATGATATCACCCTGCCAAAACTGGCCTATTATACCACCAATCTTCCTACCACAGAATTTGATTGGTGGTGGAAAACCGGTTATACAAATCCAAAAACAGATCTGGTAGTCGTGATCCAAATGGTAGAATCAGCGCAGGATACTATTGTCGGTTTTAGATATTTGACTGGCAATGTTGCCGGTTCAACTATTGGCGATTTTCATTTCTTGACCGATGACGAAGTAGCAGAAGCCGTCAGGCAATAAGTAAGTAAAACACTCACAATAATAGACATCGCGGATCATAGCAACAGCAAATCATAATTCCCCTCGTATAATTTTATTATAATGTGAATTTATGTATATAAGTCCTGTTAATATTTCTATGATCTATAAACAATTGATTTGTAAATTATTACTTGTTGCGTGTTGCGCACCATGGTTATATTAAGCCGTGATTGTTTCGTTTAAACATAAAGGTCTGCGTCAGTTCTATGAATCCGGATCAATCGCAGGCATTCAAACAAAGCACTCCAATCGTTTACGCTTGATGTTTGCAGCTCTCGATACAGCACTCCACAACAGCGACATGAATATCCCAGGGTTTCGCCCTCACCAACTTAAAGGTTCAAGAGATGAAACATGGGCAATTTCGGTAAGCGGTAACTGGAGGTTAACATTTAATTTCATGGATGGTAACGTCCATATTTTAAACTATGAGGATTATCACTGATGAGTATGCACAATCCCCCTCACCCAGGTGAGTTTATTAACGAAATTTATATGAAACCCTTCGAGTTAAGTTCTCGAAAAGTTTCTGCGAACCTGAATGTTTCACATTCGACGCTAACACGCTTGATTAGAGGCGATAGCAGTATTACGCCAGAAATGGCGCTTAGACTCTCTACGGTATTTGGCCGTAGTCCTGAAAGTTGGCTTACCATGCAAGATAATTACTCACTCTGGATAGCAAAGCAGAATATAGACCTATCTTCAGTAAAAAAACTTGAGTTGACAATTGCCTAACTCTCGAAAAATAGACCCAAATGATATGGCAGAGAAACTGGGGCCGGTTATTTCATCGATTAGAAATTTTAACGATATTATGAGGTTTTAATGAAAATATTTACCTGGGTTGCCCAAGTTTTACTAATTTTAGGATTCATTGCATTTGGGATTCCGAAGTTATTTGTTCCCATTCAAGATTTAATCGCATTTGGAATGATTTGGATGGAAGATTTCGTCACATGGCAAATCAGGGTTATTGGATTTTTGGAAACACTTGGTGTTTTAGGATTGACTCTTCCATACTTTATTAAAGCATTACCCAAAATACTTATTCCTATTGCCTCAGCAGGATTAGGACTTACGATGATCGGTGCCATAATAACTCATATTGAAAGACAGGATCCAATTTTGAGTATAATTATTACTTCATTTATATTCTTATTATGCGTTATTGTCACATTCAAAAGATATCAAGAGGTCCAGAGATAACAGATTGATCAAGCACCGTCACATCCAAAAACAGCCTCTAGTGATACTCAAACGCACACCGCTTTACAAGGCATGAAGAAATAAAGGTTTATTTGGGTGTTGGCAATATTTAAATCAAAACAAAGGCAAACATGAGTATGAAATTATTAACAAATCTTTACATCGCGATTTTACTTTTATTATGCTCTATAAATCTCAATGGACAAATTGCCTCCGAAAAAACGAAAGTTCTGATTCTTGGGACACCTCATTTAAATCAAATTCCGAATTTCCAGCCAAAAATGCTTGATAACCTGGTGATAAAATTGGATAGTTTAAAGTTTGATGCGGTTTGTATTGAAAACATGCCTGGAGAACTGCTTTATGACATAGAATCAAGAGAAGACAGTGCTTACACTTATATTGTAGAACATATAGCAGGTTTACGTTTTGCTTTAGCAGATTCGATGCAGGTAAATCTTGGAATTGGATTTGTGGAATCAGAAAAAAATGCCAAGGATTTATTAAAAAAAGAAACTCTTGCAGATGCAGATAGGGTACAACTGATCGAATACCTAATTGCCTCAACAGATATATATTCTGCCACATTACAATACAAATTGATAAAAGAGAAATCTACATTTGACGGCTCAAATATAAGCCAATACACCATGGCTGTAATTGAGAAATATGGTGATGACCTCAATGAAATATCGTCGTTGGCGCTGCGATTAGCATCTAACCAAAACCTTCAGAAATTAGAGTATATCGACAATCTTCAGGATGAATCATTCCTTTACAAACACTTCCCAAACTTCACAGAGGATTTTACCGATAATCAAGAATTATTTAAGGATATTGGCAACTCACCCGTTTTTCTAAAATTTAATGAATTAATAACATCCGGTATTACCGATGAAGATCTTTTAGATGTCTATCTCTTTATGAATAGTGAAGAATATATGATACAGGATTATGAAGCGCAGCATGTGATTTGGCTGAACTCTAATTTCGAATCAGGTACGGATAGAGCAAGGTATTCATTATGGGAAATGCGAAACATACAAATTACCGCCAACATCCTTAAAACATGTGCATTTTATCCAGGCAAGAATGTCATTGTCATTATTGGTGCTTCTCATAAATCATTTATTGAAAAGTATCTGAAACAGGTACCAGATATAGAACTGCTTGAATTAAAATGATCAGCAAACGGTTCTGGTAAAAGTGATCCAAATGATTGAATCATAGCAGTATAGTTTTAGATATTTGGCTGGCAACGTTATTGTTTCAGCCATTGGTGATTTTCATTTTTTGACAGATGCAGAAGTAGCTGAAGCAGTCCTGCAATAATCAGTTCGAGTTTTACTATTTCAGCACCGTTGGTCACCGAATCGACAACACAAAATTTTAAAGGAATTTTTTATGCCACAATTAACAGGATTCGATCACATACATATTTATGTACCCAGTAGGGCTGAAGCTGCCGAATGGTTTAAATCAGTATTGGGTTTTAAAATTTCAGAATCCCTTCGTTTCTGGGCAACTGAAAACGGACCACTTGTTATCGAAAACGAATCCGCGACTGTTCATCTGGCGCTGTTTAAACAACAAGACTTTATCCCTTCCACAGCCATCGCTTTTGCCTCAGATGCTGATAATTTTCTCAAATGGAAGGAAACATTAGAGGCAAAGGGTATCAAAGTCCGATGCTCAGACCATCAATTGGCCTGGTCGCTGTATTTCCATGATCCATACAAAAATATGTATGAGATCACTACTTATGACCATGCTCAGGTCTCACAGGTTCTCCTGGAGAAATAAAAAAGAAATACCTGGTGGAATCGCCTCTGATGTGCCACCTAACCCTCCCATAATTTCATCATATTGTGATTGTTTTTATAATAGATTAGACATCACAATTACAGTCGATAAATGGGTTTTATAATCAATAAATTATCGTTTAAATTCGACATGGAAAACACGATTTATATCTATTTTTTATGTTATTCGGTAATGTTATTATGATTTTACCATCTAATTTAATTCATCATAAATAGTAGTTAGGTGTCCCAATAACAATTTTTCATTTCTACCTCGAAACGGTGAATTCGAAAGTAGAAGGTTAATAATAATTCACCATTATTTTAAGGATAGTACAATGAGTAAAGGTTCAGTTAAGTTTTTCAATGATAGCAGAGGATTTGGTTTTATTACACCTCAAGATGGTGGAAAAGATCTTTTCGTTCATAGTTCAGAAATTAAAACTGAAGATGAGCGTGCAACGCTTAAAGAGGGTCAGGAAGTAGAATTTGAGGTGGGTGAAGGTAAGAAAGGGCCATGTGCTACGAATGTTGTTCCAATCTAAATGATCTAACTTTCACATTGTGGAAACACCTAACTTTCAATGAATCGGACCCCGAATGATATGCGATTGAAATCGGGGCCGGTTACTACAGCGGTTAGCTGTAAGGGGTATACAAGAAAACATTGGAACTTGCAGTTATAGAAATTAGACGATTAAATTATTCTGATAAAAATGAAGTATCTGAATTCTATAATATTTTCTGGCGTATTCCAGCCGAAATAGGTGATGAATTTATTAATGAACAAAGTTCAGGGTTCATTGCAAAGTTTATAGATCATTCGATTGCTACAGAAAATGAAACAAACACGTTTTCTGGAATCGCTTTATTTCAAGGGATAATTGTAGGGATTCATGTATTAAGGAAATTCATAGAGTGTGGAACGATTGGTGTTCATTCGGCTAATTTATGGGTCGAAAAGAATTTTCGAAGAATGGGTATAGCGGAAGAGTTAAAAATTAGAGGTGAAGCTTGGGCAGATTCAATAGGTGCTACATTTATCAATACAAATGTTCTACCTGACAATAAAGTAATGTTAGATATGAACAAATCAAATGGGTTTTCTATATACAAAATCAATTTAAGAAAACGAATAATCAACAATAAAATTGGTTAAGCCAGCTAACGTCCGCTGCAGCGGACGTTAAACGCTGGTAGCGTGGAAGCTGGAGTCAGAAAGAATAAATGAAGTTTAGAGTAAAGAGAATGTTAGTCAAACACGCCGCAGAGCTACCTCAGTTAGCAATCCACAAATAAGGAACTACCATTGAAAATTAGAAAATCAGTAGAATCAGAACGCAAAGAAATACTGAATATTCACAACCAAGCTTTTGGTGAAGATAAAGACCCTGAGATTGCGAAGCTCGTAGATGACTTACTGAATGACATAACAGCAACGCCTATACTATCGTTAGTTGCGATAGAGAACGAAAGGGTAATTGGACATATACTCTATACTAAGGCAACAATCACTCAAACTGAACTGGCAATATCAGCTCAAATACTTGCACCGCTGGCAATACATCCTGACGAGCAGAAAAAAGGCATTGGTGAAAAGCTAATCAACGAAGGCATAAGGCAATTAAGAGACCATGGAACAGAATTAGTGTTCGTTCTTGGGCATCCAGGCTATTATCCTCGTTGCGGTTTTTCTCCCGCAGGAGAAAAGGGTTTTGAAGCTCCATATCCAATCCCAGAAGAACATGCAGCTGCATGGATGGTTCAAGCTCTGAATGGTAATGCTTTAGAAACAGCAAACGGCAAGGTTCAATGCTCAGATATTCTAAATGAGCCTCAGCACTGGAGAGAATAATTTTACTAACAAGTAGCTGCAATAGACGTCAACTACACAGCGCTCCATTGCCACCAACAAGACAGGCGTTATAAAATATTTTAAAAAATAATCATGATTAAAATCATAAAAGTAATCATAATTGGAAGTTTAATAATTGGAACTGTTTCCTATACGGTTATTAATTTTTTCTTTATGGGTTGTAGCTCGAGTGCTCGTTCAGCCATGGTTAGTGCATTTATGGGGCGATATTTGAAGGATCTGAATCAATTACCATTGGATGATATTGATTTTAAGAATTTTGTGATTGATTTAACCAATGATTCTCCAGAAAAATTTGAATGGTTTGAGTATAGTCTATCCTCTGATTCCACTATTACTATCAACATAAAAGATCAGGGAAGATGCTTACCAGGTTATGAAAGTTTTTACACAGTATATTATGACGAAGAGCACAAATTAAAAATAAACCGCTTCAAAACAATAAAAAATAAAAAGACATTTCTTCAGAGACTATTTCGCTAAAATAATTTTTAACAATGAACTGGACGCCAAAGTAATGCCATGATAAATGGAAAATGAAAAAACCTAAACAATCCACCAAAACAGTTTCGGCGAAAATTATTGTGGGATGTTGGAAGACAATAAATAGAGACCTCATATGTTAGGCTGTAACACAGAAGGATTTCGCAAATGAGAATATTAAAATTTAATCAGTTCGTATTTTTATTAATTATTGTATTAATATGTGGAAATGGATGTGATAGTGACGAAAATGATGATTCCAATAATTTCACACCTCAATCAGGAACACAAATAAGTGGTGAGATAGAAGGTGTACTTTCATATAATGACTCCCCTTTTAAAATCATTGATAACCTCACCATAGATACTCTTGCAACCCTGACAATCGAACCGGGAGTAGAATTACACTTCATGGATTCAACGAGACTCATAATTTATGGCGAGTTAATTTCGGTTGGTCAACAAAGTGATCCTATCATTTACACCAGCGAAAATTCATCGTGGCTGGGAATCAAAATCGAGAATTACGATCAGAATACAGAATTTGAGTTTTGCATTTTCGAAAATATTCTTATTGATGACCCTTCTGTGGATTGACCTGCCCCCATAGTTTGGACCACCTTCAAAGTTAGTACTTTTTGTGTTTTTATTAATACTCAATTGATAATTTCCCAGCGTTCAAGTCTTTTACCGTACAGATAAGCCTCCGGTGCAGGAGG
>Ga0257116_1000249_pt1 | contig 57506 bp, 52 predicted proteins | sample SI112_120mmetaG_FD_190150 | JGI IMG/M metagenome (GOLD analysis project Ga0257116, IMG submission 190150) | Marine microbial communities from Saanich Inlet, British Columbia, Canada - SI112_120m | ecosystem: Environmental > Aquatic > Marine > Inlet | place: Canada: British Columbia | collected...
TGTCGCAAACTCAATTGAAGTGCTGACCTCTCCTAAAGTACTAAGCTGACTAATAACATCCTCAGGGAGAGGGTCTATACCACTTGTGACCTGAATATCACCCCCCAATAGCTCCTTAGAGTTGTTTTCAATTTCAGTATTCAAAGCTTCTTTGACCGAAAAGGTTAATGAGAGCAGCAATAAACTGACAAATAGAGTTGAGGTGATAACCCATAATTTTTTATAGCTTCTTGAGAAATCTCTCAGAGCATATTTATTAATTAACTTGAATTGCTGAATATCAAACAATCTGGCCATCCCTTATTTCAATGATGCGATCACATCGATTGGCTATTGAGTTATCGTGAGTCACCATGACTAGTGAGGTTTGACTTTTTTTTGTGTAATCAAAAAGCAAATCCATCATGCTATCTGAGTTTGCTGTGTCAAGATTCCCGGTAGGCTCATCGGCAAGGATGATTTTAGGTTTGTTGATTAAAGCCCTTGCTATAGCAACTCTTTGCTGCTCACCACCAGAGAGCTCACTGGGAAGGTGATGAAGTCTATGGGATAGCCCAAATTCTCCAAGGAGCATCTCTGCATCTTTTTCTAGATTGTATTGTTGATTTGCCTCAAGAGATAATAAGACATTCTCAACGGCAGTAAGATTAGGGATTAAATAGAAAGACTGAAAAACAATGCCAATGTTTTTTCTTCGAACCTCTGATAATTCATTTTCCTTCAGTCCAACAATTTCCTGATTATTGATTTTAATTGATCCTTTTGAGGCAGTCTCTAGGCCCGAGGCAAGCATGATAATGGAGGTTTTTCCAGAACCACTGGGTCCCACTATAGAAATAATTTCCTGACTATCTACTAAAAAACTAATGCTCTTTAAAACCTCAACGGCGTCATCCTTTGCGCCGTAACTTAATGAAACATTATTGAACTGTATGGCTGCACTCATTTCAAAATCTAATATAAAATTCAGCGCATGATTATCTCAAAAAAATATAGCCTTAAATCACTATTTGTGGGCTTAGTGCTTATATTTTTCATCTCAAATGTACCTGCAGATAATTCTCTAAAGGTTATGCTCTATGGTGATAGCCTAATGGCTGGATATGGATTGCCTCAAAACGAAAACTTAACCACGGAACTTACAAGGAATTTTAAAAAAAACGACCCTGCATTAAAATTTATTAACGCCAGTATTTCTGGAAATACTTCTAAGAATGGCCTATCAAGGGTGGACTGGTCTCTTGGTGATAATCCAAATATAGTGATTTTAAGTTTGGGTGCTAATGACATGTTAAGAGGACTCAATCCAGCTCTTACAGCTAACAATCTTGATGTAATAATTACTAAATTTAAAAAAAATAATGCTGTAGTGGTATTGGCAGGGATGCTCTCCCCAGAGAGCATGGGGCAAGATTATCAGGCTCATTTTGATAGCATTTATCCAGAGCTTTCAAAAAAGCATAGCCTAATTTTTATGCCTTTCTTGCTGGAAGGAGTTGCATTAGAAAAAGAGTTGTTGCTTAAAGATTATAAACACCCTAACGCAAAAGGAATTAAGGTTATAGCAAGCAACTTAAGTCCTTACATTATTGAAGCTATTTCAAGGCTGAAATAAAAATATTATTTAATCAGTAAACGATCCACTATCACTCCACCCTCGAGATGGGATTCAAGAATCTCGTCAATATCCTCTTCGTCAATATACTGATACCAAACATTATCTGGATAAACAACTGCCACAGGTCCATTTTCACAACGCCCAAGGCAGCGAGACTCACTAACCCCAAGACGCCCTTCTCCCAATGATGCGTTGGCACGGCACTTATCCTTGGCATAACGGTACATCTCTTTAGCACCATTTTGGGAGCAGCACTGCTTCCCATTAGTTCGAATATTGTTGCAGAAAAATATATGACGTTTGTAAAAATGACTCATAAGGATGTCGCCCTTTTATAGCAGTGTTTTTTATCTATACCAGTAATTTTAGCTGCTAATTTAGCAGCTTTTGAGGCGCCCATTTCAGCACAAAGTATTGGCAATATTTTATCAAGTTGACTATTAGCCTCTATTAGGTCTATTTTATCAGCGGAGGAGATCAAAATTACAAATTCACCTTTTTGATGGCCAGGATCAGAATTAAGATATTCAATTAAAATTGGTAATTTATCAGTCAGAATTGTCTCAAAGGATTTAGTTAGCTCTTTTGCCAGACAGACTTCACGACTCTCCCCAAAAACCTCAAGCATATCTTTAAGTGTTGATAGAATTCGCTTCGGCGATTCATAAAAAATAATAGTCTCATCAAGAGTGGTTTTTGTTTGAAGGAGCTTTAATCTAGCCGCTTGCTTCGATGGAAGAAAACCAAAGAATGTAAAGCTGCTGCTTGCAAGACCTGAAGCAGACAAAGCCGCTATCAATGCGCTTGGGCCCGGAATTGGGACAACATCAAGGCCCGCTTGTTTTGCCTTTGTTACCAAATGATACCCAGGGTCACTAATAAGTGGCGTCCCTGCATCACTAATCATTGCAATCGACTTTCCTGCATTGATCTCATTGATAATCGGTTCAGACTTATCTTTCTCATTATGCTCATGGAAGGCCCTTAAAGGAGTATCAATCTCATAATGTGCAAAAAGTTTTTTACTGTGCCGAGTATCCTCAGCTAAAACAAGGTCAACATTTTTTAGGATATCAACTGCTCTAATGCTCATGTCACTCAGATTTCCGATTGGAGTTGCGACAATATAAAGCTTTCCAGTCATAAAGTAGTTTGTCTTAAATAATTATTCTTTGTAGTATTATGCTTTATTAGTTATAGCTAATATTTAAATTTATCTCTCTCTTTGGCTGATAAAGCCATGAATCTACTTTAAAATACGAGGCATGTAATCCGTTTGACTATAGCAAACTAGGAATAAGGAGCAACAATGAAAAAAATTATTATCTTGTGCGCAATAATGATCACTTCTTCAATCATAAGCTCCTGTACACCTATAGTTCAGGGTGCTGCTGCTGTGACAACTGTGGCAACGATGTCTAATGATCGAAGAACAATGGGTGAAATACTAGATGACAAAACCCTATACATTGACTTGGGAAATATAGTTGCTAAAGACCCAATGTTAGAAGATGCACATATTAACTTCAATGTCTACAATCAAGCAGTATTAATGACTGGTGAAACGCCAAATGAGAACGTAAGAGATTACCTTGAAAGCATCGTCAAAAGTAAATCTGCCAAAATTAGTCAGCTCATCAATGAAGTAGAAGTCATGCCAAAAAGTAGTTATTTAGACAGAGCGAAAGATGGCGTGATTACTGTACAAATTGAAACCCTTTTTATTGACCAAGAGGTCTTTCACCCTAGCCATGTTTCTGTCCTTACAGAAAGAAAAGTGGTTTACTTGATGGGCTCTGTTACAAAAAGAGAGGCAGAACATGCTACCAATGTTGCGAGTAAAGCAAAGAATGTCAAGAAGGTTGTTAAGCTTTTCAATTATCTGTTGGTCAGACCTGCTAAAGAAATTGAAAAAGACAACAAGAAAAAAGAAGCGGCTCAGAAAAGAGCTGAACTAGAGGCCAAAAAAGCTGAGCTAGAGGCTAAGCAAAATGAATTAAACCAGCAACTTTACGAGCTAGGCTCTGATTAACTTTTTTATAGGTGCAAATGTAAATCGGTGTTGTCCTTCTATAGGACCATGCTTTGCCAAAGCCTCAAGATGCTCTTTTGTGCCATAACCCTTATGCCTCGAAAACCCGAATTCAGGATGAATTTGATCGAGCCTCTTCATTTGTCTATCTCTTGTCACCTTGGCTATGATTGAAGCTGCTGATATCACAGGTTCAATTAAATCACCCTTAATAATCGCCTGACAATTTTCAACATCTGGGCATCTGTTTCCATCCACAAGGACTTTAAAATCGTGTTCTTTGGTTTGACTTATGAGTTGATGTTGTAAATCATTCACCGCTCTTTTCATAGCCATCATGGTTGCTTGCAATATATTAATCTCGTCTATCTCGATACTATCAGATTCAGCTGAAGCCCAATGACACTCTTTTGTTATTTGGGAATATAACTCTTCACGCTTTTTCTCAGATAGTTTCTTCGAATCAGTCAGGCCGTCGATTTGAAACCCTGGAGGGAAAGCTACAGCAGCAGCAACCACACTTCCTACCAATGGACCTCTCCCAGCTTCATCAACACCAATAATCATCATAATGAGATCACTTATAAGCCCTTAAACCCAATGTCGGTCCGGTAATAACTACCGTCCCAGTTAACCCTATTGACTAGCTTGTAGGCTTTTTCTTGAGCCTCTTCTAGATTTAATCCAAGAGATGTAGCACATAAAACGCGCCCACCATTGCTTAGAATGTTGCCGTCCTCTAGCTTTGTACCTGCATGGAAAACTTTAGAGTTAGATGAGGCCTCAGGTAAAGTAATGGTATCACCCTTATGATAAGAATCTGGGTAACCTTTCGCCGCCATCACAACACCCAAAGCAGTTTTATGATCCCAGTCAGCCTGCTCTAGGTCTAAATTACCTTTTGTGGCTGCAATACACAATTTCGCCAGATTAGACTTCAAACGCATCATGATTGGCTGAGTTTCTGGGTCTCCAAACCGGCAGTTGTATTCAAGTACTTTCACTTTGTCATTATCATCAATCATAAGGCCTGCATATAAAAACCCAGTGTAGGGCATACCCTCTTTCTTCATCGCTTCAACAGTCGGTTTGATGACTTTTTCCATGGCATCTTCAAACACCAATTCACTTACAACTGACGCAGGAGAGTATGCACCCATGCCTCCAGTATTGGGACCCTTATCACCATTGTCTCGTGCTTTGTGATCTTGAGACGTTGCCATTGGAAGAATGTTATTGCCATCCACCATGACGATAAAACTTGCCTCTTCCCCTTCTAAAAACTCCTCAATAACAACCCTTGATCCAGCCTCTCCAAAGCGATTACCTTCAAGCATGTCATTGATTGCGTGAGTCGCCTCACTGAGTGTATTTACAATAATGACCCCCTTGCCTGCAGCCAGTCCATCCGCCTTGATGACAATGGGCAAGCCTTTCTCTTTGACATACTCAATAGCTGGTGTAGTTTCAGTAAAAACTTCATAGTAAGCTGTAGGGATATTATTTCTAGCTAAGAAATCCTTACAAAATGCTTTAGATCCTTCTAACTGTGAGGCAAGCTTGGACGGACCAAATATTGAAAGGCCTTGATCTTGAAACTCATCAACAATGCCCAGCACAAGTGGGGCCTCTGGCCCTACAATCGTAATATCGATCGACTCACTCTGAGCAAATTTAATGAGTCCTGGAATGTCCTCAGCGTCAATCTGTATATTAGATATCTTATTTTCTAAAGCAGAGCCTGCATTTCCTGGAGCAACAAATACCTGCTCCACCTCATCAAACTGAGAACACTGCCAAGCTAGTGCATGCTCCCTTCCGCCAGAACCAATGATTAAAACTTTCATCTTTTTCCTATTTTAATTCTTACTAGTTTATAAAAAGCCTTTTAGGCAAAACTTCGGATAAGTTGTTGCTTTGGCCAATTCCGATAAATTCTTTTTTCTCATCATAAAGCTTAACTTTTTGATCGCTATCTAAACCGGGAAACAGTATTTTTCTTCCAAATTTAATATCATTTGACTGCTCCAAATTTAAATAAACACTATTAAGATCTGGAAGCATCTCATCTGCTCCAAGTAGAGCAGAGTCTATATTAGAAAGGCTATCTCCTTTATGAGCCTCGAGGTCTTCAAAAGTTTTAGCCTGCGTAATATCAAAGTGAGCAAACCCTGTCCTTCTGAGTTCAATCACATAGCCGCCGCAGCCTAGTGATTTTCCAATATCTTCGATTAATGTTCTAATATAAGTCCCTTTTGAACATGAAACTTCAAGGCTTAATATATCTTCATCAAATCCTTTAAAGAGTATTTCATGGATGCAAACTTTTCTCGCCTCTCTTTCAACTTCGATTCCTTTTCTTGCAAGTTTATATAGAGGGGTACCTTGTCTTTTCAGTGCGGAGTACATGGGCGGAATTTGCTTGATATCGCCAACAAAGTTGGGCAAACTGCTTTTAATTTTATGATCGTCTACATCTTTTGTAGAGCCATACTCAGCCAACTCACCTTCAGAGTCTCCAGTGTCACTCACTTGGCCTAATTTGCCCCTCACAAAGTAGCGCTTATCGCCATCAAGCAAGAACTGTGCGATCTTTGTTGACTGACCAAAACAGATAGGAAGAAGGCCACTCGCTAATGGGTCAAGGCTTCCAGTATGGCCCGCTTTGTTCGCATTAAATAAGTATTTGACGTTTTGTAATGCAGCATTTGAACTGTAGCCACTTGCCTTGTCTAGAAGCAAAACTCCGTTAATGTCTCTGCCTTTTTTAATGCGTTTAGACATTGTTCAATGATTTAAAGCTTGTTTAAAAGGTCGTCCATTCTAGCGCCAGTATTTGGAGCAGTATCGTATATAAAGCTGAGTGATGGCGTATGCCTCAGGTCTAGTGCTTTTGATAAAGAGGATCTAAAAAAACCACTCGCTTTATTAAGTAGACGATTGACATCCTTATGGGAGGCATCATCAACAGAGAAAAAAACTTTGGCACTTGTTAAATCGCGACTCACTATGACATCTGTAATAATGACATCTTTTAGCCTAGGGTCTTTGGTTCCATTTGATAGCAGGAGTACGAGCTCACGCTTAATCAACTCATTAACTCTTTCCGCTCTAAAGCTAGCTTGTTGCGGCATTTATAATAAGCCCCCTAGAGTGAGCGAGCTCTCTCAATCCGTTCAAAGACCTCAATTTGGTCTCCGGACTGAACATCAGTATAGTTAAGAACGCCAATACCGCATTCAGTTCCCGATTTAACTTCTTTAACATCATCTTTGAAGCGTCTTAATGATTCTAATTCTCCCTCATAAATCACTACACTATCTCGTAAAACTCGAATTGGACTATCTTTCCTTACAACACCTTCTTCAACCATACAGCCGGCAATGTCACCAAACTTAGGAGATCTAAATACATCTTTGACACCCGCTATTCCGATAATATTTTCACTCAACTCTGGACTTAGCATTCCACCCATGATTGCCTTAATGTCATCAATTAGGTTATAAATAATGCTGTAATATTCGATCTTAACGCCCTCGGTATCGGCTGTTTTTCTTGCAACCGCATCTGCCCTCACATTAAAACCAAGAACGATTGCCTCAGAGGCGCTCGCTAATGAAATATCGGTATTGTTAATAGCGCCTACACCTGAAGAGACAACTTTGACTTTGACTTCATCTGTTGAAAGCTCTTCTAAGGCTTCAACAAGTGCTTGCGCTGAACCTCTTACATCTGACTTAATTAAAACATTAACAGTCGAAACTTCTCCTTCTTCCATTTTTGAGAAAAAGTTATCCATCTTTTCAGCTTGTTGCTTTTGGAGTTTAGTCTCACGATCTTTTGTTTTTCTAAACTCTGCTACCTCTCTAGCTTTTCTCTCACTTTCAACAACTAGAACCTCAGCACCAGATTCTGGAACACCTGAGAGACCTAGAATTTCAACTGGTGTTGATGGTTCCGCTTTATTAATTGGCTTGCCATTATCATCAATAATTTGTTTGACCTTACCAAACTCAAGACCTGCAATAACGATATCACCTTTTTTAAGTGTGCCCGACTGAATAAGAACAGTCGTTACCTTTCCACGTCCCTTATCTAAACGAGCCTCTAAGACGACACCGCTAGCTGGCTTGTCAACAACTGCACTGATCTCAGACATTTCAGCGGTCAGGGTAATGCTTTCAAGAAGCTCGTCAATGCCTTCTCCTGTATGAGCCGAAACGCCAACCATTAAAACGTCCCCGCCCCATTCATCTGCAATCACATCATGGGTCGACAGAACTTGCTTAACCTTATCAATGTCAACACCTTCTTTATCAATTTTATTGATGGCCACAATGATAGGAACGTTTGAATCTTTCGCGTGCTTAATAGATTCAATAGTTTGAGGCATAACGCCATCATCTGCGGCAACAACTAGAATAACAATATCTGTTGCTGATGCGCCTCTGAGTCTCATTTTTGAAAATGCTGCATGGCCTGGCGTATCAATAAAAGTAATCAGACTTCCCTTTTGCTCAACCTGATATGCACCAATATGCTGCGTGATACCGCCTGCCTCAACTGAAGCAACCTTAGCCTTACGAATATAGTCAAGGAGAGATGTTTTTCCATGATCAACATGGCCCATAATTGTAACAACAGGTGGCCTTGGTGAAGATTCTGAATCATCATTAGATTCCTGAATAAGGGTGTCCTCAACCGTTTCCTCACTACTTGCAATCGGGGAGTGTCCCATCTCTTCTACAACTAACATCGCCGTATCTTGATCAATAACATCATTAAGCGTTGCCATAACGCCCATTCCCATCATCACCTTTAAAACCTCTCCAGCCTTTGTGGTCATCTTAAGTGCCAACTCAGATATTTTGATTGTTTCAGGAATTAAAACTTCATGCTTTATCGGTTCAACTGGCATGTGAAAGCCATGCTGTGCTTGCTCATCCTGGACCTTTTGCGAAATCTTTGTTCTTTCTTTTTTCTTAAGTTTTCTATTTGGGTTATGCTTTGCAACATGAAGCTGTTTGCGCCTTGGTGTTGATTCTGGTACTGATCTATGCCTCTTTGGACCTTTCTTTGTGTCCTGAGCTTTCTCAGACTCAAGTTTTCCTTTGTCTTGTTTGGCCTGCTCTTCTTTCTCAGCTAATTCTTTTTGAGTTTTTTGAGCCAGTATTTCTTCATTTTTTACTTTTTGCTGGCGCACCATGTCATTGCGCTTTGCGTCATGCTCTTCATCTTTTTGTTCAGCAAGTCTACCCGCCTCCAGGGCCTCTTTGGCCTTCAGAACTGCGGCATCATCAACCTTTTCAGATTGTGAACTTTGTGGTACTTCACGCTTCTTTTTGACCTGAATTTTAACGCCGCCTGTTGATATGTTTGCAGCTGGCTTTGTTGTTTTTCTTGATACAGAGATACTTGATTTTGTTGCTGAGCGCTTACTCAAACTTGACATTAATATCTGTCTCTCTTCGGCAGAAATATTTGACTCTGCTGTCTTTCCAGAAATACCTGCACCTGACAAGATTGATATAACTTGCTCAGGTGACTTTTTGAGTAATTTTGATAAACTTTCTACAGTATGTGCCATGTTCCTACCTATATATTTTCTTTATTAGTGCTAAATATCACCTATATCAATTAGTCAAACCAGCCTTCTTTTTCTCTGGCTGCCATGATAACAGCTGAAGCGCTATCATTTCCTATATCTTGAATGTCCAACAACTCGACAATTGAGAGCTCAGCTAAGTCATCAACTGTATTGATATCAGCTTCAACGAGAGCGAGCGCAAGTGAGTCGTCAACGCCTTCAACGCTAAGCAAAACATCTGTTGCCTCTGCATCATTTAATGCTTTAACCAGCTGAGCATCTTGGGCTCTTTCTTGAAGCTCGTCAACCATCTCAGAATCAAACTCTTCAATCTTAGACAGGATCTCTGATTCTGCATCAGCAATCTCATCAAGGCTGGTATAACCTTCATCTATTAATACGCCTGCAACTTCTGCATCAACGCCTAGTTTTTCAGCAAGCTTCTCGCCTGTTTTCTGAAGCTCTTGGGCCTGCATTTCGTCTGCATCACTAAGAGACATAACATTAAGCTTCCAACCCGTTAGTTTGCTAGCTAGCTTAATATTTTGCCCACCCCTTCCAATAGCAAGTGCCAACTGGTCCTCTTCAACCGCAATATCCATAGAGCCCTTATCCTCATCAACAACAATTGAACTGACCTCTGCAGGCGCCATTGCATTGATCACAAACTGAGCTGGATCTTCATCCCAAAGAATAATATCAACCCGCTCGCCATTGAGCTCATTTGAAACAGCTTGAACACGTGCACCCCTCATCCCAATGCATGAACCAATTGGATCGATACGCTTATCTTTTGCTTTAACTGCTAGCTTTGAACGCAGACCTGGATCTCTTGCTCCTGCTTTAATTTCGATAACGCCTTCACTAATTTCAGGGACCTCCATTTCGAACAGCTGAATCATCATGTCGTTTACAGTCCTGCTTAAGAAAATTTGAGCACCACGTGGGGTGGATTTAACCTCTTTTATATAAGCCCTTAAACGATCATTCTTTCTAATTGACTCGTTTTGAATGAGATCATATTTTGAAATCATGCCATCAATTCCGCCCATATCTACATAAACATTTCCTCTGTCTACTCTTTTAACAGTGACCATGACAACCTCACCCACTCGCTGAGAATAGTTATCAACCACAACGGTTCTTTCAGCCTCACGAACCTTTTGAATGATGACCTGTTTAGCAACTTGAGCAGCGATTCTACCAAACTCCATAGACTCCATTGGCTCTTCAACGAAAGCATCAACCTCTAGTCCGTTAGCATCCGCTTGATAAATGTGCAGTTCTGAATCGAACATTGTTCCGTCATCATCGACGAACTCTTCGCCGTCTTCGATGACTTGCCACTGTCTAAAGGTGTTGAACTCGCCTGTATGCCTGTCGACCTCGACACGAACCTCAATATTGTTGCGCTTCTTTGTTGCAACTGCTAACGCCTCTTCTAATGACTCAAGAACATCCTCTTTGGTGATATTCTTTTCATTTGAGATTGCCTCAATCATTAAAAATAACTCTTTGCCGTCCATGGGCTTCTCCTAAAAATGAGCAACTAAATTTGCTTTTTCAATTAAATCTAAATCTAAAGTAACAGGGCCAAGCTCTGTCACTAATTCTAGTGAATTACTTTTTTCGCTAACGCTTCCAATTGCGCCAGTAAAATTCCTTCTTCCTTCAATCGGCCTGTATGTTCTCAGTCGAACATCATGCCCTAAAAAACGCCTGTAATGTTCGGCAACAAAAAGAGGCCTCTCAATGCCTGGTGAAGACACTTCAAGATTATACTGGCCACTAATTGGGTCCTCAACATCCATTATTGCACTGACTTGGCGCGAAACAATCTCACAATCATCCACACCAATGCCTTCCTCTGAGTCTATATAAAGCCTTAATATAGAGTGCTTTCCACTAGGAACATATTCAACACCTAGCAGCTCGTAGCCCAAGTCTTGAATACTCGGGTTGATAATTGAAAGCACTTTATCCGCTATCTTAGCCACAAAAAACTCCTAATAAAAACCCCCAAAAGAGGGGGTCTAAATTGGTAGCGGGGATAGGATTTGAACCTATGACCTTCGGGTTATGAGCCCGACGAGCTACCATGCTGCTCCACCCCGCACTAAAGAGGCGAAATTATACGCCCAAAACCTCGCTACTTCAACATATTTTGGCCATCATGCCTATTATTATTCAAACTGATTGGATTATAATATGCCGATGAAGCCAATTAGACTCGGCGTATTGATGGATGATATTTCCAGCATTAAGCCCCACAAAGACTCCACTTTTGCAATGATGCTTGAAGCACAAGAGCGCAATTGGGATATTTACACCTTTGACAGCCCTGATATGTTTTACTCAGATGGCAAAGTCATTGCTCATTCAAAAAAAACTTTAGTCAATGATTCAGAGACAAACTGGCATTCCTGTGAGGACGCTAAAGCTCTTTCTTTGGACTCTCTGGATGTGGTTTTTATGCGCAAAGATCCACCGTTCGATATGGATTATATTTATGCAACCTATCTATTAGAGCAGCTCGAATCGGATGGCATCTTGGTGGTCAATAAGCCAAGCTCTCTAAGAGATGCCAATGAAAAACTATTTGCTCTAAATTTTCCAGAATGTATCCCTAAAACCCTTGTTAGCTCTAGTATTGAACAACTTAATACATTCATTAGTGACACACAAACTGTGGTCGTCAAACCGCTTGACGGTATGGGAGGAACAGATATATATAAACTCTCGAAGGGCGATCAAAATATTGAAGCGGTTCTTAATAAAATTACCAATAACCAGAGTCGCTATATCATGGCGCAAGAATTTTTGCCAGAAATAAAAGATGGTGATAAGCGCATCCTGTTAATCAATGGTAAGCCTGTTGACTATGCACTAGCTAGGCTTCCCGCAAAGGGAAGCTTTAAAGGAAACTTAGCCGCAGGAGCAAAAGGAGTTGGCCAGCCCTTGTCAGAGAGAGACCGTTACCTATGCTCTCAAATCGCACCAATGCTGATTGAAAAGGAGTTGATATTTGTTGGTCTTGATGTGATTGGTGATTATATTACTGAGATTAATGTGACGAGCCCAACATGCATTCGTGAACTCGATAAACAGTTCGCAATTAATATATCAGCAACACTTTTAGATGAAGTTGAAAATATGCTAGCCCTGCGCTAAGTTAAATCCATATTTTGCAAGCATCACACCCAGACTTGCAGCCAACAGTGATAGACCTAAATTTAGTAAGATATTTATGAGTGCTTGCGAGTAATATCCTGCACCAAGCATCTCAACAGATTCAATAGAAAGAGCGGACATCGTTGTTAAAGAGCCTGCCAGACCAACTAGAAGCATCAAACGGTAGGTTTCACTTAGATACAGTTTTTCTAAAACAAGTACAATTAAAATGCCTGCAATAAATGATCCAATGATATTAGAGATTAAGGTTCCATAGGGCATCCCTTTCCCAAGATATTGAATCGACAAGATACCTATATAGTATCTACAAGTGGCGCCAACAGTGGCGCCTATACCGATACTCGCAATGGACGAAATTGTGCTCATATATCTGACCTAAGCTGATCTAATTTTTCTTTAATTTTAATCTCTAGACCTCTGTCAGTGGGCTCATAATAGACTTTTTCTCCCATCTCATCTGGAAAGTAAGTCTGCCCTTTGCTATATGCGTTAGGCTCATTGTGCGCATACCGATAACCCTTTCCGTGCCCGAGCTCTTCCATAAGCTTCGTGCTTGCATTTCTAAGGTGGATAGGAACCTCTAAATCGTTGGTTTCTTTTGCCGCCGCGATGGCCTCATTAAAGGCAGTATAAACGGCATTTGATTTTGGTGCGCACGCACAAAATACTGCTGCCTGTGCAATCGCTCGATTTCCTTCTTTGTCTCCTAAGCGTTCATAAACATCCCATGCGTTAACGGTTATTTGAAGTGCTCTTGGATCAGCATTACCAATGTCTTCAGAGGCAATCGCAAGGAGCCTTCTAGCAATAACCTTCGGGTCACAGCCTGAAACAAGCATCCTTGCCATCCAATACAATGCGCCATCTGGAGAAGAACCTCTAACCGACTTGTGGAAGGCTGAAAGCTGCTCATAATAGATGTCGCCCCCTTTATCAAAACTGCTTACTTTCTGCTGGAGCGTTTTGACAATATCTTTTTTGCCTAATGTTTTTTTGGTTTTTTGCGTTAACTGCTCAATTATGTTGATGAGTCGTCGTGCATCTCCGTCACTACTATGGATAATGAGAGACAAAGAGCCATCACTCTCTAGCTTAACACCTTGGTCACTCATTGCTCTTGCGGCAATTGTCTCTAGCTCTTCATCACTAAGCTTATTCAGAGTGTAAACTCTTGCCCTAGAGAGTAGTGACGAGTTAATTTCAAAAGAAGGATTTTCAGTTGTTGCACCAATTAAGGTAATCAATCCCGATTCTATGTGGGGTAAAAAAGCGTCCTGTTGTGCTTTATTGAATCGATGAATCTCATCAACAAATAGTATGGTGCTTTTGTCATTTTGCTTATAGAGCTCAGCGTGCTTAATGACATTTCTAAGCTCTTTAATGCCATCGAGGACAGCAGACATCTGCTCAAAATGAGCACCCATCTGAGCGCAGATAATTCTTGCTAAGGTTGTCTTTCCAACGCCCGAAGGACCCCACAAAATCATCGAGTGAAGCTGTTTATCACTTAAAGCTTTTCCAATTGGCTTATCAGAATCAAGCAAGTGGTGCTGGCCAATAAATTCATTTAGCTCTGAAGGTCTTAATTTTTCAGCTAATGGCTTATAGGTCGACATCTTGATTTAGATTAATTAAAATAAGGTGGTATTGTCTCATTATAATTTACTTATGTTTTTAAGATTTTTTTGTCTTGTTTTTCTGACAACAAGCGTTTTTGCAAATTCACAGACTTTTGAGGACTTTCTTGACCAGGTTCGAAAATCTGCAACCGAACAGGGCGTTTCAAAAGCAACCCTTGACAAGGCATTCTTGGGTCTAGTAGAGCCAAAGCCTGAAATTATTGATTCTGACAACTCTCAAGCTGAGTTTACTCAAAACTTTTGGCGCTATGTCAACAAAAGGGTTAGTAAGACGCGACTCAATAATGGCAATGATACATTAAAACAAAATGCATCATTACTCAACAAAACCTCTCAAAAATATGGCGTCCCAGCGCATCTCATCGTAGCCTTTATGGGGCTAGAGAGTAATTATGGAAACTATATGGGAAATGAGAGACTTATTCAATCTCTGGCGACTCTAGCCTATAACCCAAGGCGCTCTAAATTCTTTACAAGAGAGCTGATTGCTGCCCTCAAACTGATGGATAAAAAAACTATCCCTATTGATGCAACTGGTTCATGGGCTGGCGCAATGGGCGCTGTTCAGTTTATGCCGACCAACGTTATTGCTTATGGCGTTGATGCTAATAAAGATGGTAAGGTTGATCTCTGGAATAACAAGGAAGATATCTATGCAAGTGCTGCAAACTTTCTAAGCGAGCTTGGCTGGAAAAAGGGAGAAAAGTGGGGTCGTGAAGCTTTAATCCCTAAAAACTTTGACTACCGATTAACTGGCCTAACGGTTGAGAAGACAGTAAACGAGTGGGCAGCGCTTGGCGTACTTAAAGGGAATAGATCCGCTCTTCCAAGATCTAATTTTAAAGCCTCTTTAATTGTTCCGATGGGTCATAAGGGGCCTGCTTTCTTGGTCTATCGAAACTTCGATGTGATAATGGGCTGGAACCGCTCTATTCTCTACGCGCTTTCCGTTGCCTATTTGTCGGACAGACTTAATGGCGCTGGAAGGCTCTCTGCTAAACCCTTAGATGAGCCGCTTCTTAGTAGAGAGGATGTTATGCAGATTCAAAACACCCTGAACCTTTTGGGCTATGACACTGGTACGCCTGATGGAATGGCTGGACCTAAGACAAGGCAGGCTACTAGAAAATTCCAATCTGATATTGGCTTTGTCGCAGACGGCTATGTTGGATATGAACTATTTCAACAACTTCAATGACCATCAAAACCTATCTTGGTTTTGATGTTGGAACGAAACGTACAGGCGTCGCTATTGCAAACAGCCTTATCTCTCAGGCGAATGGAATTGATACTGTCATCCACAATAAGAATGGGTCAACAAACTGGGTAGACCTAGAAAATCTTATTAGTCAGCACAAGCCTGATGCTTTCATTGTTGGACTGCCACTTGACAAGGACAATAATGAGCAAGAGATGACCTTCATAGCAAAATCGTTTGGAAGAAAGCTTGCACAGCGTTTTAAAATTCCTGTCTTTTTTATTGATGAATATTTATCCTCTTCAGAAGCAAAAAACCAACTAAAATGGCACTACGCTCACAAAAACGCTGATAGAGCAGATGTAGATAAGCGATCAGCTGAACTAATTTTGCAGACTTGGCTCAATGAAACCACACACGATTAGCAACGATGCACAGCTCAACCCGAATGGAAGATTAATTCATCTTCTGGGTCTCGAAGGTCTTCCCAAAAATCAAATTGAAAAGATACTTGATGTGGCTGATGACCTTATCGACCATAAAGGCAATCTTCAAAAAACTAAAATATTGAGAGATATGTCGGTTGCCAATCTCTTCTTTGAGCCTTCAACGCGAACGCGAAATACTTTTGAGATTGCTGGAAAGAGGACTAGCGCCAAAACAATAAATGTCGATTTAGCAAACTCGGCGACCAAGAAAAATGAGACCTTGATGGACACCATGCACACGCTCAAGGCAATGCAGATTGATATGTTTGTCATCAGGCACAAGCAAAACGGCCTGCCGCATCATGTTGCTGAAAATATAGAAGGAGTCTCCATAATTAATGCCGGTGATGGCATCAATGCGCATCCTACTCAAGCACTACTAGATGTCCTCACAATTCGCCAACATAAAAAAACGTTTCACAACTTATCTGTTGCCATAGTTGGCGATATTAGGCACTCCCGTGTTGCGCGATCTGGAATACAAGCTATGAAAACTTTGGGCACAACGGATATTCGTTTAATTGCGCCAGAAACACTTCACTACAAAGAAGAGACTCCTGGGTTAGAGCGTTTTGATAATCTGGATCAAGGCATTGAAGGGGCTGATGTTATTATCTCTTTAAGGCTTCAAAAAGAGAGAATGATTGCTGCAGATATCCCTGATGAGCAAACCTATTTTGATGGGTTTGGTCTCACAAATGATAAATTGAAGCTTGCCAAGCCAGATGCAATCGTCATGCATCCTGGCCCTGTTAATAGAGGGATAGAGCTTAGCTCTGAAGTGGCTGATGGCTCTCAATCAGTAATACTTCAACAGGTCACCAATGGCATTGCAGTTCGCATGGCTGTTATGGAAATACTTGCTGGGGCTTTTTAAATCATGGGCCAACCTATTAACTACGATCTTGCAAAAGATGCGCTTCATAAATTGAATACCGATGATACAATTTCTTCTGCACACGGATTACTGTGCGGTTTTTATTGTGTCAAACAAGACATCCATCTGGATGAGTGGCTTAATGAAATCCTAGTGAGCATTGATCTTAACAACCTGCTAGAAAAAGAGTCTCATCAAGTATTAGCTGAAATATTTAACAATACCAGTGAGCAACTTGCCGACCCAACGCTTAACTTTTGGCCTGTAATTGCTGATGATGACTCGCCCCTCAGAGAGCAAGCAAATACACTTATTGAATGGTGCCAAGGCTTCTTAATGGGTCTCGGTCTTAGCTCAGTAGAGACCTCTGATGAGGAAGTGACTGAGATGATTAAGGACATCAGTGAAATCTCTCAACTCGATGCGGACCTTCTTGATACCGATGATAATGCTGAGGATTTCTATGAGATCGTTGAGTTTGTCAGAATAGGCGTGCTCTTTATTCAGGAGACTCTGCAACCCTCCAAGCAAGACTTTATAAGTCCCACTCAGCTCCACTAATAATTACTCTAAATAACTAAAACTTGGTCCCATACTATCCTTATAATTGAATTGAGCATTATTTACCAAGGGGAAAATGATGCTATGAAGAAAAATTTTATAACTATATAAGGGGTATAGAAATGACATTAACAAATATCTTTAAAGCTCAAGCTATATTTGCGTGGTTGTGGGCTGTAATGTTTTGGTTTGCACCTGCAATGGTCGCGCAAGGTCCAGGCTGGGAATTAACTGCGGAATCTATTGCCTTTGGTCAGATTGTATCAGTACCAATGACCGTTCTAGGTGTAATTATGTGGATGGCGCCCACTTGGGCTGCTGACAACCTTAAAAAATTTGGTATGTTAATTGGTGTATACGCTAATGCTGGCTTTGCAGCTGTACAATTATTTCATGTATCAACAGGTGTCTCTAAATTTGACCCGCTTGGAATGATCCCAACAGTAATTTTCATTGCTCTATTCTTATGGAAGTGTCGCGCTTCTGACTAAACAATTATCCACAAAAAAGCCGAATTAAACTCCCGTCTAATTCGGCTTTAAATATGGTGGCCACACCTAGAATTGAACTAGGGACACAGGGATTTTCAGTCCCTTGCTCTACCAACTGAGCTATATGGCCAAAGCGCGTAATTATACACAAGGCAAATCATAATTGAGTTTGAATTTAGCCGCTGTAAGCCTTGTCCAATCTATGCGTTATCTAAAAATCTCTCGGCGTCTAATGCCGCCATACATCCTGAGCCCGCAGAGGTAATTGCCTGTCTATATACATGATCAGCAACATCGCCTGCAGCATAAACTCCCTCAACACTCGTTTGTGTCGCATTACCCTCTAGGCCGCCCTGAACCGTTATATACCCGTTATTAATTTCGATTTGCCCCTCAAAAATACCAGTGTTCGGCTTGTGACCAATCGCTATAAAAACACCATGCACATCAATCTGCTTTGTATTTCCGTCATTCCCTCTTAAACGCAGACCTGTGACACCCATATCATCACCCAAGACTTCATCCAAATTATGGTCCCACTCAATTGAGACATTTCCATTTTCAGCTTTTTCCATAAGCTGGTCTGAGAGAATTTTTTCAGATCTAAATTTATCTCTGCGATGAACAACTGTGACATGATCCGCAATGTTCGACAAGTAAAGAGCTTCTTCCACAGCAGTATTACCACCGCCAATCACAGCAACCTTTTGTCCGCGATAGAAAAAACCATCGCATGTAGCGCAGGCTGAAACACCTTTACCTTTAAAGGCTTCTTCAGAGTCAAGCCCCAAATATTGAGCAGTTGCTCCAGTTGAAATAATCACAGCATCAGCAGTATAGGTAGTCTCACTACCCTGAAGCGTAAAAGGACGCTTAGAAAAATCAACGCTCGTTATGTGATCATTAATAATTTCAGTATTGAATCTCAAGGCGTGTTCTTTCATACGCTCCATTAAGTCTGGACCTTGAAGCCCATCATGATCCCCAGGCCAATTGTCAACGTCAGTCGTAGTCATTAATTGACCACCTTGCTCTAGCCCACTAACAATCACTGGATTTAAGTTAGCTCTAGCCGCGTAGACTGCGGCAGAATAACCAGCAGGGCCTGATCCAACAATCAAAACTCGACAATGTTTAATATCACTCATAATGAAATACTTTATACTAATTAATCAAATGAGTATTATAAGCTGTCTTGAAAAAAAATAATAAACGAACCACTCAAAATATCCCTATAAATAATCCGCGCTCAAAACTCGTCAGCGAATCTATTTTTATTTTGCTTTTGACTGCTGGGGCTGTTTTTTTTATTGCACTAATAACAAGCGCACCGTCTGAAGACCCCTGGACTGGGGGAGCACTCCTTAGCAAGCCAGTAATGAATAGCGCAGGAATATTTGGTGCCTACTTAAGTGATATTAGCATTGGAATATTGGGCTATGTCTCTTATGTAATTCCAATATCTGTTATATGGTTGGGCTATAACTTTCATCGTGATGCAAACAAAGAAAGGCAGAGCCAGCTTACATTCCTAATTCGTCTCATTTCTTATTTTGTAATGCTGTTCTTTATTGCAGCGCTTGCACATCAATATGCGCCTGAAATCAAAGTGATGGATGGACTAAAAGAAACCTTTTTGGCTGGCGGGATGATCGGTAAATCGATGCATGAGCTCCTCTTTTATGACCTTTTTGGGGACTCTTCAACACTCATTTATGTTGGAATCATACTGGTGAGTTTTAGTATCGCGACTAGCGCTTCTTGGAAAAATATTAGCACATCACTATTCAAAAATCGCCTCAATATAAAAGAAAAAAATCCAGACAAAGTAAAGAAAGAAAAAATAAAGCCAGAAATAATTAGCTCTAAACCTTCTGCTGCAGAATTAACCAAAATAGACAGCTCCAATAAAGTAGAGAAGGTTGAAAAGCCTAAGAAGGCAGAGAAGGTTGAAAAGCCTAGGAAGGCAGACAAGCCTCAAAAAGAACAAGGCAGTAACCTATTCAAATCTGGCACTTCGGGTGGTCTGCCAGGCTTATCATTACTTGATGATGTTGATAACTCTGGTCTTGGCTACACAGAAGAGTTTTTGGTTGAAATGGGTCAGCAAGTTGAAATTAAACTGAAGGACTTTGGCTTTGATGTCACCATCACAGCAGTAACTCCAGGCCCTGTTGTCACTCAGTTTGAAATCTCCCTTGCTCCTGGTATTAAAGTCAGTCAAATTATGAACCTTAATAAAGACCTCGCCAGAGCGCTCCTTGTTGAGAGCGTCAGAATTGTGGATGTTATTCCAGGAAAGCCAGTCATTGGACTTGAAATTCCGAATAACAATCGTGAGATGATCGGCCTTAAAGAAATTCTCTCAAGTGAGGCTTTTTCCAAGGCAAAATCTACACTCTCTATGGGCCTCGGTAAGGATATTAATGGCTTACCAGTAGTAGTTGATCTTGCAAAAATGCCCCACTTACTGGTAGCCGGTGCGACAGGAATGGGTAAGTCAGTAGGCCTCAATGCGATTATTTTAAGTATCCTCTATAAAGCCTCTCCTGAACAAGTTAGACTGATCATGATTGACCCTAAAATTGTAGAGTTGGCCTCATATGCTGACATACCTCACCTTCTAACCCCAGTTGTGACAAACATGAATGAAGCTGCAAGTGCGCTCTGGTGGTGCGTTAATGAAATGGAAAGGCGTTATAGTCTCCTTGCAAAGTTTGGCGTTAGAAATATTGAATCATTCAACGAAAAACAGCGACTCGCTAAAAAGGCTGGCAAGCCACTTTTAGACCCCTCTTTTAATCCAGAAATTGCAAAAGAAGGAGAGAAGCACCCAGAACTTGAAGCGCTACCTCTGATTGTCATTGTGATTGATGAATACGCTGACATGTTGGGTGCACTAGCACAAGAAGATAAAGCTAAATCAAAACGAGTTGAGAGCCTCATTGTTCGCATTGCACAAAAAGCACGTGCTGCAGGTATGCATCTAATTGTTGCCACGCAGAGACCGAGTGTTGACGTGATAACGGGCCTTATCAAATCCAATATTCCAACAAGAGTATCGTTCAAAGTCTCCTCTAAAACAGATTCTAGAACAATCTTAGATCAGTCTGGCGCCGAACAGCTCCTGGGTATGGGCGATATGCTCTATATGGCTCCAGGAATGTCTCATCTCACAAGAGTTCATGGCGCCTTTGTTGAAGATAGCGAGATACTGAGAGTTGTCAAACACCTTAAAAAACACTCAAATCCTAACTATTTAGATGGCATATTAAATCCCAAATCTGAGCCAACGAGTGACAATGGATCTAGCCAAGCTAGTGGTGAACTTGATCCACTCTTTGATGAAGCTGTTCAGATTGTTACATCAACAAGAAGGGCATCCATATCAAGCCTTCAAAGAAGAATGCGAATTGGCTACAACCGTGCGGCCAGAATTATTGAAGATATGGAGTCAAGTGGAATTGTTAGCGCCATGAATAGTGCTGGCAATCGAGATGTTATAGCTCCTGAACCAATTGAACCAGATGGAAACTAATTAAGAAACCTTTCGACCCAAAAGAATCTTTTGAATTTAGTACGAATTCATCTTTATTTCAGTTAATGATTTACCCTTATGGCTAGCCGACAAAAGACTCTGCTGCAGGAAGATACTGAAGCAATGTTAATATTCCGAGATATACAACTATAAACATCGCTGCCATTACTCCCAAACATACAGCAACTAACTTTGGAATATCCCTAATCTCCTGATTACTCATATTAAGTAAGCTCTTTAAATAGAAGACCCACAAAGACCAAGCCTGCAATAAAAATGCTTATACAAAATGCGCCCATAAATAATGGGCTGAATAGTATGTCCATAATCTCCTCAAAAAATAATTCGAAATTTAAAAAGTGTTATGACGCCTAAAACCTGAAAGTAGAGAAAAAAGGAGTTTGTCTGCAGTAATTACTCTATTTCCAAGTTAAAGACGCCAAAACGCTTTGAATGGTATGTCAAATGCAAAATTGGAAGATCCTTTAGGGGCTATGTTCTGCCAAGATGACTTACCATTCAGAATCATTATGACAAGACACTTCAATTAAAAACATGACCTATGTCAAGTTTCTAAAGTTTTTAGTGAGATTTCTTAATAAGATATATATTTTTAAGTAAGAAATGAGTATGACAACTTTTATCTAGTTTTTTCATCATCAAAAAGAATTCTGTTTGCCGAGCCCTCTAAATCATCATACTGATCATTATTTAGTGTCCAAAAAAAAGAAATAAGACCGATAAAGCTTAATAAAAGAGCTATTGGAATTAAGTAAATAAGCACATCCATTATCTTATTCCTTTGCCATTCAATCTAAAGCTATTTAGAATAACCACCAACGAAGAGCTTGACATGGCTATCGCAGCAATAAGGGGTGTTACATAACCAAGCACAGCAAATGGGATAGCTATCATATTGTAGAAAATTGCTAACATAAAATTTTCTATTATTATTTTTTTGGCTTGCTTAGCAACGACAATTGTCTTAATGATTGGCCTCAGAACTATGCCTTGAAAGACTATGTCAGCTGTGTTTTGAGTAATATCTATTGCGCTTGAGGGAGACATGGAAACATCCGCTAATGAAAGTGATGGGGCGTCATTTAATCCATCTCCTACCATCAATATTTTGGATCCTTTCTTTTTTAACTTTTCTATATATTCACACTTATCTATTGGTGAGACTTCCCCATAATAGTCAGTAATTCCGACTTTTTTTGCAATATTGCTAACAATTTTGTTAGAGTCTCCTGAAAGGAGAATGACCTTATAGCCTACATTTTGAAAATATTTAACTGTATCTTTTGCATCTTTTCTTAAAACATCAATAAATTTAAAACACATTTTTTCATTATTGATTGAAAGCCATAGTTCTATTTCATCTGTCTCCTTATCATTTTCGTTGCCACACCACTGCCTTCTCCCCAGCTTCACCTCATTATCACCAACAAATGCTTGGATACCATAACCTGGAAATTCTTCTATGTTATTAACGCCTAGCAGCTCTCCCGAGTATGCCATTGAGATTGCCTGTGACAATGGATGCTTACTATTGACTGCCAGCGACGCTGCAATTTGAAGGTGAGACTCTTTATAATCTTTATCTATAAGCTCAGGTCTTCCAAGAGTTAGCGTCCCAGTTTTGTCTAAAATAACCGTATCAATACCAGCTAGTTTTTCTAATGCATCCCCAGACTTCAATAAGATTCCACTTTTAAAAAGTCTAGAACCAGCCAGAACCTGGGCAACAGGTACTGCCAATCCAAGAGCACATGGGCAAGTAATTATGAGAACTGTTACTGCATTCAATAGCGCTAATTGCCATGTTTGACCGAATACCAACCAGCCTAAAAAAGTCAATAGCGCCATTACATGGACTGCTGGTGTGTAGATACTTGCCGCCTTATCTGCAATTCTTACAAACCTTGACTTAGACCTTTCTGACCTCTCCATTAAAGTAACAATTTCTCCCAGCAAACTTTCTTGACTTGCTTTCGATGCTGTTAACTGAAATGCGGATGCAATATTGATTGTGCCAGCAAAAACAGCATCTCCCTTATTAACCAGATTTGGTATTGTTTCACCCGTAATTAGACTCATGTCGACCTCTGATACTCCCTTTAAGACAACTCCATCAACCGGAATACTCTCCCCCGGAGCAATAAGTATAGTCATACCCTCCTTGATATCTCGAATGGGAATATTATGTCTCTTGCCATGTAAAAGAACGGTTGCAGTTCCGTGAAGCTTCGCAAGCAAAGCCTTGGCAGATTCTTTTGCCTTCCCTTTAGCACGAATATCTAGATATCGACCAATTAATAGAAAAAAAAGAAGCATCACTGCAGAATCAAAGTAGATATGTTCGCCATGATTAATTGTCTCAAATAGACTCATCATGCTTGCAAGAATTATGGCCAAAGAGATTGGGACATCCATGTTTGCATGCCTTTTTTTCAATGCATTAATCGAAGAAAAAAAGAAAGGTCTTCCGGAATAAATAATAGCAGGAAGCGCAATAATGACTGAAATCCAGTGCAAGAAATCTTGAGTTGCAACACCCATAAACTCTACTTCTTCTGACCACAGGCCTATAGAAATCATCATCAGATTTCCCATTGCAAAACCTGCAACAGCAAGACATCGTAAGAGTGTTTTTTCTTGACCTTTTGAATTGCCTTCAATACTCTCACCAAAAGGCTTGAGGCCATAGCCAAGATCAATCACCTTATTAGCTAAAAAATCACCAAAACTCTTTGCTCCTTTCCAGGAGTATGTTAATCTTTCGGTAGACATATTCACCCTTGCTGACAAAACCTCTTTGTGCTCTTTAAGCGCCATTTCTACGCGTTGGACACAGGAGGCACAATGAATATTTTCTATGGAAAGCGTTAAGCTATAGCCATCATCAGCGTCTTGGTCTGCAAAAATGGAAAATTGATCCTCTTTGTCAGGGAGCTCTTTATAACTACTTTCCAAAATCTTCATAAAATCCCAAATTCTTAGTAATAATACTTTTCATTGATAAAACTTTTATTAGCACAACTAGTAAACTATGATGCGCTTGCTCCTTTGATACTTCTTTTGATTGATTTGGGCTAAAACCCTGATATCCCACTGTCCCTTTAAAGGAAACTTTATCGCTTTATTCTCGTACCTACCATTAGTCATATGTACAAGCAAAACAACGAAGTCCAGGCCTGATTTAGTGGAGCGAGAAATATTAGCAACAACTTCAGCAGTCTCAATCGGCTTACCTTGTTTATCGTTTAGCTGAAAAATTAATGATGATCCAGTGAATTCAATATGTCCTATCCAACCTTCAATCTCTTGCAAATTGTATGCATCAATATATTGATTATAATTTAATCCTTTTTGATAAGCATTTTCAGTAACGACACCGCTGTGCGTTGATGTAGCAAGGTAAACAAAAATACCATCAAAGATTGCTATTACAACAAAAAATGCTACAAAATATAGCGGAATTATTCTATCTCTCAATGACGCTTTATTATGCATTATTCCTTCCCACTCAAAAATATACTGTTCTTATGTTGTTTGATTTTGGTTTTAACATCCTCAACGTAGAAAATGAGTTTTTGGCGCAAAAACATTTGCTTATATGAGGTCAAAAACACACGAAAATGTCCAACACTGTCAGCAAATACTTTCAAGTTATCAGGACTTATATTGCCTGCGCCCATAATCCTTATTTCTGGTCTATCAATACCTGAGACAGAGAGCTTATAGACTTTATCCTCATGAGTCTTGTTTAGAATTTTAATATCATAGCCGTTACGAATTTTATGGTCTTTTAGTTGTACAAACAGGGGGTTACGGTCATGCAAGACATGCAATTCAATTGGTGAACGAGAGCTCAATCCATAAAACATAATAGAAGAAGTTATCAGAAGAATAGATATGTAAAAAATTGTTCTTTTTCGCCATATATTGATTTTATTCTCTCTATTTTTTTCGGATAATTTTTGGTTAAGCTCAGTATCGTATCGAACTAATCCACGAGGTAAGCTTAGCTTGTCCATAACATTGTTGCATGCATCAATGCACATCCCGCAAGCTATGCATTCCATCTGAAGGCCGTTTCTAATATCAATACCAGCTGGACATACATGGACACATATTTTGCAATCTATACAGTGCCCTCTCCCCTGCCAACTTGTGTTTTTTTTAAAGGAACTCCTTGGCTCTCCTCGAGACTCGTCATAACAAATAATTAATGACTTTTCATCAAACATTGCTGACTGGAAGCGTGCATAAGGACACATGTAATTACAGACCTGTTCGCGTCCAAAACCAGCTAACAAATAGGTACTACCTGTAAGTGCTATGATCCAACCTGTGACAGACCAAGGAATGTCTAAATTGAGTATCTGGCCCATCAGAGTAGGTGCGTCGTTATAATAAAAAACCCATGCACCGCCAGTAATCAATCCAATGAAAATCCATGTTAAATGAGTCGCTAGCTTGCGCCAAAATTTATCAAAGCTTAAGCTTGATTTGTCCAACTTCATTCTTTTTTGACGATCTCCTTGAAAGATTCTTTCGACCCAAACAAATAAATCTGTCCAGACAGTTTGTGGGCATATATACCCACACCAAGCCCTTCCAAAAAGACTGGTAACAAAAAAAAGTCCTACTGCTGCAATGATTAAAAGGCCTGTAATGTAATAAACCTCTTGAGGCCAAATCTCAATAAAAAAAAAGTATGCCCTGCTGTTAGGGATATCAATTAGTATCGCCTGGTCTGGGGCATTGAATCCGCGGTCCCACCTAATCCATGGTGCAAGATAATAAATCCCCAAGGTGATGAACATTAACAGCCATTTAATTTTGCGATATTTACCCCAAACTCTTTTTGGGTAAACTTTTTGCTGCTTTTCAAAAAGTTTAATGTTGTTATTTGTGGGCAAACCTACTCACCACCGCCCAATGAGTGCACATAGATAGCGAGTTGCTTTATTGTTGCATCATCCAACCGACCTTCCCAGGCTGGCATGACGCCATGTTTTGGATTTTCAATTTGACTAACTATTCCCGGATTGCTGTCTTCAACATGAAGCCATATGCTGTCAGAAATGTTTGCAGCACCTAGACTTGGGTTGCCAACCCCATTCTTTCCATGACAAAACAAGCACATCTGCTCATACTTTGTTTTTCCTTCAGCAGTATAGTGCCAACTTTTAGATAAACTCATCACATATGCTGCAATTTGTTTCAAATCATCCTCTTGCATACCTTTAAATGAAGGCATTGAAGAAGCTCTAGTCTTAGGATTATCTGTGCGAATGCCATGCTTAATCGTTAAATAGATATTTTCAATTGAACCTCCCCAAAGCCAATCATCATCATTCAGATTTGGATATCCTCTAGCACCTGCTGCGCCACTTCCATGGCAACCCGCACAATTTTCCTTGAAAGCTGACTTTCCTCCTGCTACTGCAAAAGCAAACAGTTGTGGATGCTTCATAACATCCTCAATTGAATTTTTTTGAAATTGCTCTAGATTTTCAGCACGTCGCGATATAATTTCATTTTGACTCTCTGTGAGTTGTTTGTACTGAGTCCAATTTATACTCCCCTGAGTACCCCCACGAAAACCATCGCCTGAAAACGTTGGCCATGCGGGGTAGACATACCAATAACCAATAGCCCAAACTATTGTAACAATAAATACCCATACCCACCATCGAGGTGATGGGTTATTTAACTCTCTTATGCCATCCCATTCATGGCCAGTAGTTTCAATTCCACTATATTCATCAATGTGCTTATCTTTATCGTCTTGGATCATAAACATCCTCCACAATAGGTATATATTTGTAGGACTCTATTTTCTCTTTTCTGCTTGGGGAAAAAGACCACAAAGCAACTCCAACAAATACACTGACAAAGAATAAAAGCCCGATGACGCCTGCGTTTGAATTTATATAATCAATCATTCTGGATTCGTTTCTTTAGTCAACATATCTGGATCATAATCTTTAAGATTGGCCATAGTTCCCAGAACTTGAAGATAGGCAATAATTGCATCTAGTTCTGACACAACTCCTTTCTTTCCATCAAAATTTCGAATATTTATGTTTTTGCCATAACGCTCAAATAGGGCTAATTCACTCTCACTACTACCTTCTTTTGCTTGAGTCATAGCATCATCGTAGGCATTTTCAACCATTGAGTCTGTATAAGGAACACCCACTAACTTAAGGGTCGCCAAGTGTGCCCCAATATTAATAAGGTTAGCATCTCTACTTTCCATAGTGCTATAACGCGGCATAATTGATTCGGGGACAAACTCTTGAGGATTAATCATGTGCCCAACATGCCAATCATCTGAATATTTACCGCCAACACGGGCTAAATCTGGACCTGTTCTCTTTGAGCCCCACTGGAAGGGGTGGTCATACATGCTTTCTGCTGCCAATGAATAATGCCCATATCGCTCCACCTCATCTCTTAGCGGCCTGATTTGCTGACTATGACAACCATAGCAACCCTCTCGAATGTATATATCCTGCCCAGCTAATTCCAATGGCGTATATGGCCTAATACCTTTTATAGGTTCAATCGTGGTCTCCACTCGAAAAAGTGGCACAATTTCTATTAACCCTCCCACTGAGATTGCTATAACAACAAGAACCAACAATAGAATTGAATTTTTCTCGATCTGACTGTGTTTATTTAGCATGTCATTTACCCCAATTACGAAACAAACTGCGCTTTCTCGTCATTGTTAGCAACAGTTTTCCATAAGTTGTAAACCATAATCAGGGCGCCAATTAGAAATAAAACCCCTCCAAGTGCGCGAATAATGTAGTAAGGGTGCATCGCCATTACAGTCTCTACAAACGAATACTCCAAATAACCTAAACTATCATAACTACGCCACATCAAACCTTGCATCACTCCAGCGATCCACATTGCTGAAATATAAAAAACGATTCCAATTGTGGCAATCCATAAATGTGCATTTACAAGTTTCAATGAATATAACTCTTTCCTTTTCCAAAGCTCAGGCACTAAATGGTAAATAGCACCAAAACTAATGAAGGCAACCCAACCTAAAGCTCCTGAGTGAACATGGCCAATCGTCCAATCAGTGTAATGACTCAGAGCATTAACCTCTTTGATTGCCATTACAGGCCCTTCAAAAGTGCTCATACCATAAAAAGCGAGGGAGACTATCATGAACTTTAGAACTGGGTCTTCACGAAGTTTATGCCAAGCCCCTGAGAGTGTCATTAGACCGTTAATCATTCCTCCCCAACTCGGCATCCATAATATAATCGAAAAGGTCATTCCGAGAGTCTGCGCCCAATCCGGAAGCGCAGTGTAGTGAAGATGGTGAGGACCTGCCCAAATATAAATAAATATTAATGACCAGAAGTGCAGAATAGACAATCGATAAGAATAAACGGGTCTATTTGCTCTCTTTGGTACAAAATAATACATAATCCCTAAGAAGCCAGCCGTCAGAAAAAAACCGACCGCGTTATGACCATACCACCACTGTATCATCGCATTCTGAACACCGCCCCATAAAGGGTAGCTCTTAAAACTTGTCAAAGATACTGGCACCGAAATACCGTTTACCAGGTGAAGCACAGCCACTGTAACGATAAAAGCGAGAAAAAACCAGTTTGCTACATAGATATGTGGCTCCTCTCTTTTTGTAAGCGTCATGAGATAAACTACAAGGTAAACGACCCATACAATTGTAAGCCATAAGTCAGCATACCACTCTGGTTCAGCATACTCCTTGCCTTGAGTCACACCAAAAACATAGCCAAGGGCCGCCAGAAGGATGAACACTTGATAACCCCAAAACGTAAAGCTAGCAAGTCGACTTCCCCAAATTCTTGTACGACAAGTCCTCTGAACAACAAAATAACTCGTAGCAAATAATACATTACCGCCAAAAGCAAATATTACGGCAGACGTGTGGAGTGGCCTTAGCCTTCCAAATGTAAAATAAGGCTCAAAATTAAGCCCAGGAAAGGCCATCTGAAGCGCGATAAAGAGGCCAGCACAAAAACCTACAATTCCCCAAAATACTGCTGCAATTGTAAATTTTTTTACAATCTCATCATTGTATTCTGGCACTGCCAAAGACTTAATCATCTTGCTTCTCCATACTGCAATTATTTACCTGAATTAAAATTTGTGCAACGCAGCATTTTACTGTATAAATTTGTGCAATGCAACATAAATATTTGATTTTAAAAGCCAGATAAGAAAATACAACTACTCTCTTGCCAAAAGCACTCCTAAGGAAAGTATTACAAATAATTGAAAAATATTTCTTGACATAGGTCAATTAATCGAAAATAAATCATCTGTGGTTAATTTCCTCTCACATAAACTATTAGTTATTATTTGAATAATTTTTTACAAAATAGCCAGTTTACAAAAAGCTTTGTTTCAATTTTGTGGGATAATAGGTCATTATGAATTTCAAAAATAGTGAACACAAAACTTACCTTAATTTCTTGTCAGAATTAGCACTGTTTAAAAACATGCAGGCAAATGAAATCGAGTCAGTGACGACATATCTAAAAGTTAAGAATTACCAAAAAGGAGAAATGTTTTCCTTTGATGTAAACAATCGGCCTCGTCTTTACATATCATTTACTGGTCAGTTTAAATTGACCAAGATAAATGAGCGCGGCGATGAAATGATTTTACGAGTCATAAATCAGGGCGAAGTCGTCTCTCCTATGCATTTTTCACACTACTATGATGTCTCTGCAGAGTTTATAACTGACACAACTCTTCTGTACTTTTCTGAAGAAACTATTAACAACCTAGTAAAAGAAAATCTAACGTTTGCAAAAAATATTATCAACATGTTAGCTGAAAACGTTCAAAGCCTAATGGTAACAGCTGAAGTTTGGCGTTTAAAAAATACTAAGGAGAGGCTTGGATGGTTTTTAGCCTCAGTAAACAACAGCAACCTAGGAAAGCTACCTATATCTAAATCACTCCTTGCATCATACTTAGGAATGACCCCTGAATCACTTTCAAGAGCATTAAAGAAACTGAGCGAAGAAGGTATTGAATTAGAAAACAAAAACATTATCCAGAAAACTGGAAAAGAGCTTTGTGCATACTGTGATAAAGTTATCGGCTCTGACTGCAATGTTTTTGGGTCTCACGACTGCCCGCTTTTTACCTCTTAACAAACTGACTTGATTTACATCAAAGATAATTAGTTTTTACATAAAGATAATAGCTACTAACTTATATGGTTAGAAGTTATTATGTTTATCAAATCAAAGAAAGGTCAAGCAAATTCTGTACTGGCATTAAACACATTTGCCTTTACAGCATGCTTTGCCGTTTGGGTAATGTTTTCAATTATTGGAATCCCAATAAAAGAGCTACTGAGTTTATCTGAGACTCAATTTGGTTTATTAGTAGCAACTCCAATCTTGACAGGATCAATCATTCGACTTCCAGTTGGAATGCTCACCGATAAACTTGGAGGAAGAGTAGTTTATTTTTCTTTAATGCTCTCAATAATTATTCCATTGTGGTTTATTGGTAATGCAACAACATATTGGCAATTTCTAGTACTTGGTCTTTTTGTTGGTGTTGCAGGAGCATCTTTTTCAGTTGGTATTGCATATACATCTAAATGGTTTGAACCCCATAGACAAGGTTTTGCAATGGGTATTTTTGGTGCAGGCAATGCTGGCGCTGCTGTTACAAAATTTGTAGCACCCTCACTGGTTGTCGCCTATGGATGGCAAATAGTACCAAAGGTATATGCTGTTGCAATGTTGGTGGTATTAACCCTATATTGGATGTTTACTTATGAAGATCCAAGCCACAAAGTGTCATCAAAGGTCACGATTAAAGAACAGCTTACCATCCTAAAACACCCAAAGATATGGAAATATATGCAGTACTACTCGCTGGTGTTTGGAGGATTTGTCGCTCTTTCTTTGTGGATGACAAAATACTACATTAACGAATATGGATTTGAATTAAAGACAGCTGCCTTAATGGCTTCAATATTTGTGTTACCTTCGGGAGTTATTCGGGCTCTTGGAGGCTGGTTTTCCGACAAATATGGCGCCTACAAAGTCACTTGGTGGGTCATGTGGATTTCAGTTGTCTGTCTGTTTTTCATGTCATACCCTCAGACTGCGCTCATAATTCAAACAACTACTGGAGAGGCTATATTTGACATTAGTCTCAATGTATGGATCTTTACTGCCCTTTTATTTGTACTCGGAATAGCCTGGGGTTTTGGCAAAGCATCAGTATTTAAATTTTTGTCTGATGAATACCCAGAAAATATTGGTGTTGCTTCTGGAATTGTAGGTCTTGCTGGAGGCTTGGGAGGATTTTTACTACCAATTATGTTTGGTATTCTCATTGACTTGACTCACATTAATTCGGTGATATTTATGCTTCTATATGGTGCGACAGGTGTTTCGTTAATATGGATGCATTTCACATTTGGCAAAGAAGAGAGTGAGAGAAAAATTCATGAGGCTAACGAAACAGTCCTCGAAGAATACAAAAATACTCATGGAGAAGAAGCACTTTTATCTGCCCGTGCAATCCTTGAGCAAGCTGACTTAATTGAAGAACTAAATCAAAGATATAACGACTTCAAAAACAAACACAAGACACAATAAATTTAAAAATATAGAGGAACTTCAAATGGCAAATAACTTAGTTGGCTGGGATCCGGACAATGAATCAAAATGGAAGAATGGACAGGAAGCAATAGCTAAAAGAAATTTGTGGATTTCAATTCCAAGCCTATTGTGTGGTTTTGCAATATGGGTTATGTGGAGCATTATTACTGTTCAGATGCTTAATACTGGCTATGGAGGGTTTGATCAATCTCAACTATTTACATTGACAGCAATAGCCGGCCTATCAGGCGCCACCTTAAGAATTCCTTCAACCTTTTTTATCCGTTTAGCGGGTGGCAAAAACAGCATATTCATTACGACACTGCTCCTTATATTACCAGCAGCTGGGGTTGGGATAGCTTTATCTAATCCACATACACCCTTTTGGCATTTTCAAATTCTGGCACTGCTCTCAGGAATTGGTGGGGGTAATTTTGCCTCGTCTATGTCAAATATTTCATTTTTCTTTCCGAACAAAATACAAGGTTATGGCCTGGGTATGAATGCAGGACTTGGAAACTTTGGGGTTACCGCAACTCAAATTCTAATTCCTCTGGCAATGACATTTGCGATAGCATCTTTTGAGCCACAAACACTTCAGATAGCTTCAGGTACTCTAATTGGAAAAATTCCTGTTGGTACTGAAACATACCTACAAAACTCTGGTTATATCTGGCTAATTATTTTAATTCCTGTTGTTGTAGCCTCTTGGGTCGGTATGAATAATATTGTTGATGATCATGTGTCGCCTAATATAGGCTCACTTTTTAGTGCTACTACTAAGATCATTATGATGTTAATTATTGGCCTTATTACTGCCTCATTCGGATTATGGTTACTTCTACCAAAGCTAGCGAATGGTTCTGGATGGCTGATAAACAAATGGATAGTTTTACCAATTGTTATAGGACTCACAGTTGGATGCCTGAAATTATTACCTCTTGGCTCAGACTATAAAAACAATATTTCACGCCAATACAAAATTTTCCAAAATAAGCATACCTGGGCTATGACAATTATTTATACAATGACTTTTGGTTCCTTCATAGGCTATTCCGCAGCACTAGCATTATCAATAAAAGTTATTTTTGGTTTTCAACATATCTTAATTGATGGGGTTATGACCCATGATGTGGTTAATCCAAATGCACCATCAGCACTCTCGTATGCTTGGATGGGCGCTTTTGTTGGAGCACTAATAAGGCCTATTGGAGGAACTATAGCCGACAAGATAGGTGGTGCAAAAGTGACTCAAATCATCTCAGCGATTATGGTGGCTTCCGCACTAGGGGTGGCATATTTTATGAAGCAAGCTTATGTCTCAGCAAATCCAGAAATATATTTTTTTCCATTCTTAGCACTTTTTGTGATCCTATTTGCAGCAACTGGAGTTGGAAATGGCTCAACATTTAGAACAATTTCTCAGGTCTTCAATAAGGAGCAAAGAGGTCCAGTATTAGGTTGGACCTCAGCAGTAGCTGCTTACGGTGCTTTTATCATACCAAAAGTTTTTGGTGAACAGATAACAGCTACGACCCCAGAAAATGCCCTTTACGGCTTCGCAATATTCTATGTAATTTGTATGCTAATCAATTGGTGGTTTTACCTTCGAAACAATTCAGAATTTAAAAACCCATAATTAATCCTTAACCATAACGGAGACATAAATGAGCCATTTCTTAGATCGACTTAGATACTTTAATCGTATTGAATCAACCTACTCAAAAGGACACGGCATAGTAACAAAAGAAGACAGGGCTTGGGAAGATGTTTACAGAAACCGGTGGCGTCATGATAAGGTTGTAAGATCAACCCATGGCGTGAATTGTACTGGTGGATGCTCATGGCAAATATTTGTTAAAAACGGTCTTGTCTCCTATGAAATGCAGCAAACTGATTATCCTAGAACGCGAGATGATTTGCCTAATCATGAGCCAAGAGGATGTCAAAGAGGAGCCTCATTTTCATGGTACTTGTACAGCCCACACCGAATAAAGTACCCACTCGTAAGAAGTCGCCTTCTTGAGCTCTACCGAGAAGAGAAAAGTAAAGGCAAAAGCCCTGTTCAGGCTTGGGAAGCAATCCAGAGTGACAAAAATAAGCGTGATCAATATGTGAGTGTGAGAGGACTTGGTGGGTTTGTTCGCTCAACCTGGGAAGAGTCTGAAGAGATGATTGCTGCGGCGAATATTTATACAATTAAAAAATGGGGGCCTGATCGAATCTATGGTTTTAGTCCAATTCCAGCGATGTCGATGGTTTCATATGCTGCTGGATCCAGATATCTCTCACTAATTGGTGCAGGGGTTGGTTCCTTTTATGACTGGTACTGTGATCTTCCTCCAGCATCACCTCAAGTATGGGGTGAGCAAACCGACGTGCCCGAGTCAGCAGACTGGTACAACTCAAAGTACATTATTGTTTGCGGCGCAAACCTACCTATGACAAGAACTCCTGATGCTCACTTTGCTGTTGAAGCACGTTACAATGGGACTAAGGTCGTATCCATGGCGCCAGATTATGCAGAATATGTAAAGTTCGCTGATTTGTGGATGCCAGTCAAACAAGGCACTGATGCTGCAGCATTTATGGCCATGGGTCATGTCGCTATAAAGGAGTTCCACATTGACAATCAAGACCCATACTTCTTGGAATATACTCGAAGTTTTACAGATTTTCCAATGCAAGTTATTTTAGAAGAAGTTGACGGAAAAATTGTAACAGGAAGATTTTTAAGGGCATCTGATTTTAATAATAACCTGGGTGAGGAAAATAAACCCGAATGGAAAACTATTGTATACGACTCTCTCACTCAGTCATTTGTTGCACCTAACGGATCGGTAGGATTTCGTTGGGGAGAGGAAGGAAAATGGAACATTTTAGAGAAGTCAGCAGGACAAGACATCGAAGCAGAACTTAGCTGTATTGACTCGTATGATTGTCTTGTTGAAGTGACATTCCCTCACTTTAATCCGAGTGAAGGAGACGCACTGGTTCGAAAAATTCCTACGCGCAAGCTTCGTATTAGTTCAGACAAAGAAGTGCTCATTACATCTGTATTTGATCTTCAAGTTGCTCAGTATGGTATAGACAGAGGGTTAGGAGATAATTTAGCAACCTCGTATGATGATGAAACTGTTCCATACACACCTGCTTGGGCTTCAAAAATTACTGGAGTCCCTACAAAAGATATAACAACAACAGGCAGAGAGTTTGCTGAAAATGCCGCCAAAACCAGAGGCAAGTCTATGGTGATTCTAGGGGCAGCAATCACACACTGGTACCATTCGGATATGCACTATCGTGGAATAATGAACCTACTTCACATCTGTGGATGTGTTGGACAATCAGGTGGGGGCTGGGCTCATTATGTTGGTCAAGAAAAGCTTCGCCCTCAGGCAGGATGGGCTCCCATTGCATTTGGTTTAGACTGGAACCGTCCTCCACGCCACATGGCCTCAACTACATACTGGTACTTTCATACCGATCAGTGGCGCTATGAGCGCGTTGATGCTGACGACTTATTGGCCTCAACTGCTAAGGCTAAATACAAGGGCTATCAGCTCGCGGATTACAATGTTGCTGCACAGCGGATGGGATGGACTCCATCGGTACCTCACTTCAATAAAAACCCTTTAAAGCTTGCCAAAGAGGCAGAGGATGCAGGGGCATTAGACGAAGAAGCAATATCAAAATATGTCTCAGAAAAACTCCAGAATGGAGATCTTAACTTTGCTTATGAAGATATTGATGCAGAAGAAAATTTTCCTAGAAACTTATTTGTATGGCGCTCTAACTTAATTGGAAGTTCATCAAAAGGCCATGAGTATTTTCTTAAGCACTTGTTGGGCACTCAAAATGGTGTTCTTAGTGACGGTGTCGAGGGTGAGTCATGCAAGGAAGTTAAATGGCACAAAGATGCGCCTACCGGTAAGTTGGATCTTATGGTTGATATTAATTTTCGACTAAATTCGACTGGTGCTAATTCTGATATTGTCTTACCAACTGCGACATGGTACGAGAAAGCTGATCTAAATACTACGGATATGCATCCATTTATTCATCCACTTGGAAAAGCAGTTGACCCCGCATGGGAATCCCGGTCCGACTGGAATATCTTTAAAGGCATTGCCAAGAAATTTTCAGAGTTGTCAACAAACGAGCTAGGTGTGCAAAATGATGTTGTGTCAGTCCCAATGCAGCATGACACAGCTATGGCCTTGGCACAACCATTTGGAGAGGTTAAGGACTGGAAAAAAGGTGAGTGTAAACTCATCCCTGGAAAAACTGCTCCAATATTCAAAGTTGTTGAGAGAGACTTTCCCAATACATATGCTAAGTTTATAGCACTAGGTCCGCTTATGAAAAAGCTTGGTAACAACATTAAGGGGATTGACTGGAATACTGAAAAAGAAGTTGATGAAATTGCATCCTATAATGGTGTTATTAAGGAGGAAGGAATCTCTAAAGGGTTGCCCTCACTGTCTGAGGATATTCATGTCTGTGATGCTATCATGAGGATGGCGCCAGAAACTAATGGAGAGGTTGCACATAAGTCGTGGAGTAGTCAATCTGTCAAAACAGGAATCGACCACTCTCATTTGTACAAGGGGCGACATGAGGACAAAATTACCTACAGAGATATTGTTGCTCAGCCACGAAAAATAATTACAGCTCCAACATGGTCAGGCATTGAGTCCGAAGAGGTAAGTTACAATGCTTGCTACACCAACCTGCATGAGAAAATCCCCCTTAGAACTCTAACAGGCCGCGCACAGTTTTATCAGGACCATGAATGGATGTTAGATTTTGGAGAGGGTTTTTGCGCTTACAAACCGCCTATTGATCTTAGGGCAATTGATTCGGTCCCAGATAGCGTTAAAAACAAACCTCACCTGGTTCTTAACTGGATTACACCGCACTCCAAATGGGGCATTCATTCAACTTACCAAGATAACTTAAGAATGCTAACGCTGTTTAGAGGTGGCCCTTATTTTTGGATATCAGAGGAAGATGCAAGCTCAATTGGATTAGTTGATAACGATTGGGTAGAGGCAGTCAACGCAAATGGAGCAACTGTTGCCAGAGTGGTTGTTTCACAGCGCGTTCCTAATGGAATGGCAATGATGTATCACGCACAAGAAAAAAATATCAATGTGCCGGGCTCACCGACAACAGGAAAACGGGGCGGAATATTAAATTCTGTTACCAAAACAGTCCCGAAACCGACTCATATGATTGGTGGCTATGCACAACTATCCTATGCGTTTAATTATTATGGCCCGATAGGCTCAAACCGTGATGAGCGTGTTGTGGTTCATAAAATAAACCAAGATGTTGACTGGCTTGAGAGGCCACTTAGCCCTGAAAAAGAGGCTCAAAAAAACCCGCAGGGTATTAATAACTAAACAAGGAGAACACAATGAAAGTTCGAGCACAAATTTCAATGGTTCTGAATTTAGACAAATGTATCGGTTGTCACACCTGTTCAGTGACATGTAAGAATATTTGGACCAGTCGTAAGGGGGTTGAGTATGCCTGGTTCAACAATGTTGAGTCAAAACCAGGCATTGGATTTCCTAAGAACTGGGAGGACCAAGAGAAATGGAAAGGTGGGTGGAAAATTAATAAGAAAAATAAACTAGAGCTTAAAGCGGGAGGAAGAGCAAACAAACTTATCAACCTTTTTGCTAATCCAGATATGCCTCAAATTGATGACTACTATGAGCCTTTTGACTACAAATACAACAAACTACAATCCTCACCTTTAGTTGAGGCAACACCAACTGCTAGACCAGTCTCTCAGATTACTGGCAAAGATATGGAGAAAATTGAATGGGGGCCCAACTGGGAGGATGACTTAGCAGGTGAATTCAAAAACCGTTCTAAAGATGTGAACTTCACAAATATTGACAAACAGATGTACAAAGACTTTGAAAACACATTTCACATGTACCTTCCTCGCCTATGTAATCACTGTCTTAATCCGGCTTGTGTTGCCTCATGCCCATCCGGCTCTATATACAAACGTGAAGAAGATGGCATTGTTTTAGTTGATCAAGACAAGTGTCGTGGCTGGAGAATGTGTGTGTCAGGCTGTCCTTATAAAAAAATATACTACAACTGGGAATCTGGAAAATCTGAAAAGTGTATAGGCTGCTATCCTAGAATTGAATCAGGAATGCCAATGGCCTGTGCAGAGTCTTGTGTTGGTAGGATTAGGTATGTAGGAGTTATGCTTTATGATGCTGACAAAATCAGTGAGGCTGCTGTATCAAAAAATAAGCAAGATCTTTATGAGGAACAGCTAAGTGTTTTCCTAGATCCTAATGACCCAGACGTCATTAAACAGGCTCTAAATGATAACGTTCCACAGTCATGGATTGACGCAGCTCAAAAATCGCCCGTTTATAAGATGACAAAAGAATGGAAAATTGCATTTCCTATCCACCCTGAATACCGAACACTGCCGATGATGTGGTATGTACCTCCTCTATCTCCAGTACAAAGTCAGATTGACAAAGGAAATCTGAAAACAGAGAAGAATGGCGTTATACCTTCAGCAAATTCCTTGCGCCTGCCAGCTCAATACCTTGCCAATATGTTTACAGCTGGAGATGAAAAGCCCATCCTGAGTTCAATAAGTAAACTTCTGGCTATGCGAGCCCATCAAAGAAATAAAACAGTGCACGACATCAAGGTTTTGTCCGTGCTAAGTGATGCTGGGCTGAGCTCTGAGGAGGCTGAAGAAATGTACCGCTATCTTGGAATAGCAAATTATGAGGATCGCTTTGTTATTCCTACATCGCATGAAGAAATCAGAAACGAAGACCCTTATGGATTTCAAGGTGTAAACGGGTTTACAGGAGGAAACTCAAGCTCTTATGGCTCAAAGGGCGGAAAAGGTTTTAGCCTTTTCCCATCACCCCGAAGAAGTTCGGTTATTCCAGTAGAGACAATGTCAAACAATAAGAGCAAATGAGGCCATTATGAGACTATATAAAATTATATCAAATCTACTTGATTATCCTGATCGAGAGATTATTGAGAATCTCGATGAGTTAATTCAAATCATTGATAACTCCTTCGAAATCAATCGTTCAGAAAAAGAATCCTTGTTAACGTTTATTAACTGGATGAGCGGTCAAAGTGTCATTGAAATTCAACAGGAATATGTCAAGACATTTGACATGACGCCGGAGCATAGTCTTCATTTAACACATCATATTTTTGGTGATGACAAGGAAAGAGGTCCAGCTCTTATTGACTTACAAGAGCACTTTAAAAAAGAGGGTTTTGAGATGAAGCCAGGAGAAATACCTGACTACTTACCGCTCCTATTAGAATACGTAGCAACACTTGATGAGCATGATGCTGGGGCTTTTTTGGCTGATGCAAATAAGATTATAAAAATCCTCTCAAAAAACTTATCTAAAGCAAATAGTCCATTTGCAGAACTAACAAAAATTCTTGAAAACAGGGCACGTACTGCCGAGACTACTTAAAGGAGCCTTCTATGAGCACATCATTACATAATTTTGCATTTGGGGTTTATCCATATATTGCTGGAACCATTTTTTTATTAGGGAGCTGGGTCAGATTTGACAGGGAGCAGTACACCTGGAAAACAGATTCATCACAACTTCTAGAAAATAAAATGTTAAAAATTGGGAGTAATATTTTTCATATTGGAATTATTGGTATCTTTTTTGGTCACGCCTTGGGGATGCTTCTACCTCACAGCTGGTGGCAACTCATTACAACTGATATCCAGCACCAATATATAGCAATATATTCTGGCGGAATTCTTGGCATTATGGCACTAATTGGAGGGCTGTTGCTTTTTTATAGACGCGTGTCAAATGAACGTGTGAAGGCGATCAGCCGCTTAAGAGACACCTCTATCATTTTATTGATAGTCGTTACAGCTGGCCTTGGTTTAAATACTATTTTTGACTCTTACCATCATGCATCCCAAAAAGACGTGTCTGAGATGTTACTTCTATCAGAATACTTAAAGAGTGTTGCGACCTTGAGGGCTAACGCTGCTCTGATTGAAAATGTTGGGATAGCTTACAAAGTCCACATGCTGGTAGGTATGACTATTTTCTTAATATTTCCATTTACAAGGCTTGTACATGTTTGGAGTGTTCCTGTGACATATTTAAAACGCCCTTATCAGATCGTTCGATCTAAAATTTCAGGCAGATAGTCTTAAGACTTGACGTGCTAATTAATTTAAAGTTACTTCTATTTGGAGGTTTAATTACCTCATATTTATTCTGTATATCTATCTTAGAACAAGAGAAATACCTTGACCAAAGTTTTTTGATACTATATAGTTGTAGTAAAACCAACAAACATTTTTGTTAGTTGGTTTTTTTGTTTAGCAATTCTATAACCTAGCCAGACTAGGTATTAAATTAAGGAGAAATATATGAAAAAATCACTACTTGCCGCTGGGCTTGGTCTCAGTATGGCATTAAGTGGAGTAGCACAAGCCAAAACAATGGTTTTTTGTTCTGAAGGAAGTCCTGAAGGCTTTACACCTTCGCTTTACTCAGCCGGAACAACGTTTGACGCTTCTTCACAAACTATTTTCAATCGCCTTGTCCAGTTTGAGACAGGCACAACAAAAGTAATCCCTGGTTTAGCTGAATCTTGGTCTGCATCTGATGATGGACTAGAGTACACGTTTAACTTACGTAAAGGTGTCAAGTTCCATTCAACACCTTACTTTACTCCAACTCGTGACTTTAACGCAGATGACATCATGTTTAGCTTCAACAGACAGTGGGATAAAGATCATCCTTATTATGCTGTAGGTGGAGAGCACTTGTATTTTGGATGGATGGGTATGGATGGATTAATTGGGTCCATTGATAAAATTGATGACCATACAGTTAAGTTCACTTTGACTAAGCCTGAATCACCTTTTGTTTCAAATTTAGCTATGGACTTTGCTTCAATATTATCAGCTGAGTATGCAGACAATTTGACTGCCTCTGGGAATCAAGCTGATATTGACTTCAAACCAGTTGGTACGGGCCCATTTGTCTTTAAGTCTTACAAGAAGGATTCAATGATTCGTTATGAAGCCTTTGATGACTATTGGGACGGTAGATCTAACATTGATAAGCTAGTTTTTGCTATCACTACTGACTCTAGTGTTCGTTATCAAAAACTTAAGGCAGGAGAATGTCACGTGATGCCTTATCCTAACCCTGCTGATGTTGCAGAGATGCAGGCAGATCCAGAAATCAATGTCCTAGAACAAGAAGGCTTAAATGTTGGTTACTTAGCATTTAACACTGAGAAGGCGCCATTTGACCAAAAGATGGTTCGTCAAGCTCTAAGCATGGCTATCAACAAGCAAGCAATCTTGGATATCGTTTTTGAGGGTGCGGGCTCTGTTGCAAAAAACCCAATTCCACCAACCATGTGGTCTTATAACCATGCGGTTAGAGATTACGCTTATGATCCAGCTGGTGCAAAATCAATGCTAGACGCCGCTGGTGTAAGTGGACTCAAGACAAATATCTGGGCGATGCCAGTTCAGCGTCCTTATAACCCTAACGCCCGTCGTATGGCTGAACTAATTCAGGCTGACTGGGCTGCTGTAGGTGTTGACGCTGAAATTGTTACATTTGAGTGGGGTGAGTACCTCAAGCGCTCAAATGCTGGCGAACACGACACAGTGTTATTGGGTTGGACTGGAGACAATGGTGATCCAGACAACTTCATGGGTGTTTTATTAGGTTGTGCCGCTGCCAAATCTGGTGGTAACCGTGCACGCTGGTGCCATGAGGAATTTGATTCTCTCCTAAATGAAGCAAGACAGTTAACTGATCAAGCTGAAAGAACTGTTTTATATGAAGCAGCACAGGAGATCTTCAAAGAGGAAGCACCATGGGTAACTATTGCGCACTCAGTTGCATTTAAACCTGTTCGCGCTGAAGTGACAGGATTTAAAGTTCACCCACTTGGAAGCCACATCTTTTATGATGGTGTCGACCTAAAATAAATAACATTTTGACGCGGATATCTAATATCCGCGTCAATTTATATTTAAGTTGTTAGACCTAATAGCTACGTGTTTTTTTAGTAGCTATTTAGCCTACCAATTTAAGCCACACACAAAGTAACTATGCTTCGCTTTTTAATTAACCGTCTAATGTTGCTGGTGCCAGTATTCTTTGGCGTCACGCTGGTTGCCTTTGGCTTTATCAGGGTTCTTCCTGGAGACCCAGTTGAGGTTCTTGCTGGTGAAAGAGGACTGAGTACAGAAAGACACGCTGAACTTCTCGCACAACTTGGCTTTGATAAGCCGATATGGCAACAGTATCTAAACTATTTGACTGACATACTTCATGGAGATTTGGGCACCTCTTTAATCACGAATAGGCCTGTCGTTGAGGAGTTTTTTGAGCTATTTCCTGCTACTGCTGAGCTTGGAGTCTGTGCAATCTTATTTGCCCTCATTATTGGTGTTCCTGCGGGGATAATTGCAGCCATAAAAAGAGGCTCTTGGGTAGACCAAGGAATAATGAGCATCTCCTTGACGGGTTACTCTATGCCAATATTTTGGTGGGGCCTGCTCCTTATAATCCTTTTTTCAAATACATTGCATCTTACGCCTGTGTCTGGCAGACTCTCTTTTTTATTTGATGTGCCTCCAGTGACAGGGTTTATGCTTATTGACACTCTTCTCAGTGACGAAGAAGGCTCTTTTTTAAATGCTCTTCATCATCTAGTCTTACCATCTATTGTCTTGGGAACAATACCCCTCGCTGTTATTGCTCGCCAAACACGTTCAGCCATGCTCGAAGTATTAAGCGAGGATTATGTTCGCACTGCTCGAGCAAAAGGCTTATCAACCTTTAGAATAATTGGAGTTCATGCGCTCAGAAACGCAATGATTACTGTAGTCACAGTTATAGGGCTTCAGGTAGCTGTGTTGCTTGCTGGAGCAATTCTTACAGAGACTATTTTTGGATGGCCAGGGATCGGGAAGTGGATTATATTTTCAGTCTTTAGTAGAGACTACTTTGCAGTCCAAGGTGGGCTCTTGTTAATTGCGACAAGCATTATGATTGTTAATTTAATTGTCGATCTTTTATATGGCCTAATAAACCCTAGAATCCTTCATCAGAAGTCTAAATCATGAATACCGAGACTACGCCAGCGACCTCAATAAGAAGCCAACAATGGAAAGAGTTTTGGTTCTATTTCAGCGTAAGCAAAACTGCTGTGGCAGGATTGATATTTTTAATTTTAGTAATATTAATGGCCATATTTGCAGATGTCATTAGCCCTCATGGCCCTGCTGAACAATTCAGAGAGTATGCAAAACTTCCACCCTCATGGATGGAAGGAGGGCAAGCGCAGTTCTTCCTTGGAACTGATTATGCGGGTCGGGACATGTGGTCAAGAATTATCCATGGGTCGCGAATGTCCTTGCTTGCTGGCTGTGTAGTAGTCGTTTTGTCTCTATCAATTGGGGTCCTATTAGGCCTTATAGCAGGCTATCGTGGAGGCTGGATTGAGACTTTTATAATGCGGGTGATGGATACAATTATGGCTGTGCCAGGGCTCCTATTAGCGTTAGTACTCGTAGCCGTATTAGGGCCAGGACTGTTAAATGCAATGATTGCTATTGCAATTACATATACGCCCTCTTTTGTGAGGCTAACAAGAGCATCAACGTTAACCGAATTAAATCGTGATTATGTCACAGCAAGTAGAGTAGCAGGAGCGAGCCCAACACGACTAATGTTTGTAAGCATTCTTCCAAATTGCATGGCGCCCATCATTGTTCAGGGGACACTCAGCTTTTCTACAGCCATTCTTGATACTGCTGCGCTCGGTTTTTTAGGCATGGGTGCTCAAGCGCCAATCCCTGAGTGGGGGACTTTAATTGCTGAGAATAGAGATCTAATTTTGAACGCACCATGGACCGTCACCTTTCCTGGGGTTGCTATTTTGTTGGCAGTTCTTGCAATAAACCTAGTGGGGGATGGCTTGCGAGATGCCCTTGATCCAAAACTTAAAAGGTCTTAATAATGGCTCTATTAGAAATTAAAAATTTAACTGTTGATTTTGCCACTGCAACTGGCTCGCTGAGGGCAGTTGATGGAATCAATCTAACAATAGACGAAGGTGAAATTGTAGCAGTTGTTGGAGAATCTGGATCTGGAAAATCCGTTGGAATGCTTGCAATGATGGGACTTCTTCCATGGACGTCTACTGTAACCGCTGACCATATGATTTTTGATGGGCAGGATTTGCTTAACATGTCGGATAAAGAACGCAGGAAAATTATTGGCAAAGATATAAGTATGATTTTTCAAGAGCCCATGACAAGCCTTAACCCCTGCTTCACTGTTGGCTATCAAATCACTGAGGTTCTAGCTCAGCATTTTGGCGGAAAAAGAAGAAGTTATAACAACAAAGCAATAGAACTGCTAAATCAGGTAGGTATTCCAGCTGCTCAGAGCCGACTGAATTCATACCCTCATCAACTTTCTGGTGGAATGTGTCAGAGAGTCATGATTGCCATGATGATTGCCTGCCAGCCAAAACTCCTTATTGCGGACGAACCTACAACAGCTTTAGATGTAACTATCCAAGCTCAAATACTTGAGTTATTAATAGAGCTTCAGAAGAGCCAAGGAATGGCGTTAGTGTTAATCACACATGATATGGCCGTTGTAGCCGAAACAGCAGAGCGTGTTGTGGTGCTTTACGCGGGTCAGCAGGTTGAACAGCGAACAGTAAAACAGTTATTTAAAGAACCAAAACATCCATACTCTGAGGCACTTCTAAACGCTCTTCCTGAAAGGGCAAATGATAAACTTTTAAATGCAATACCAGGCGTCGTTCCAGGCCAGATGGATAGACCCCAGGGCTGCCTATTTAGTCCAAGATGTGAGTATGCGACAAGCATTTGTAAAGAAAAAAGTCCAAACCTAAATGACGGAATATTGTGTCACTTTCCTCTTGGAGAGGAGTCTCTTAAAGTGGAGTCTCAATAATGTCTGAACCTATAATTAAAGCTCGCAATCTTCATAAGTACTATGAAATAAAAGATGGATTACTTCACGCACCTCAAGATTTAAAGGCACTCTCTGGTGTTAGCTTTGATTTATTTGAGGGTCAAACCCTAGCTGTGGTTGGTGAATCTGGCTGTGGTAAATCTACATTGGCTCGCCTTCTTACATCGATTGAGAGTCCAACCTCTGGATATTTAAGTGTTGACGGAATAGATATGGCAGACTCACAAGACAAACTAATGTCTAAAAAGCTTAGACAAACAGTTCAAATGGTCTTCCAAGATCCATTTGGATCACTCAATCCTAGGCAAAAAGTGGGTGATATTATTCAGGAGCCGCTCCTAATAAATACTGAGTTAAGTGCTACTGAAAGGAGAGAGAAGGCATTAGATATTATGAGATTGGTGGGCCTCAAGGAAGAGCATTTTCATCGTTACCCTCATATGTTCTCAGGCGGACAAAGGCAAAGAATCGCAATAGCAAGAGCTCTCATATTAAAACCAAAGGTTGTTGTTCTTGATGAACCTGTATCAGCGCTCGATGTATCTATTCAAGCACAGGTCATCAATCTTCTAATAGAGCTTCAAAAGGAACTTGGACTTGCTTATGTTTTTATCTCTCATGATCTAAGCGTTGTGCGTCATATTGCTGATGATATCTTAGTCATGTACTTAGGCAAGCCTGTTGAACAAGGGCCTAGTAAGGTCATCTTTAAAGCTCCTAAGCATCCCTACACTCAGGCTCTTTTATCAGCAACACCTAGCACCAATGTAGACAAAAACAAAAAACGCATAAAGCTTACTGGTGAGTTGCCTTCGCCAATAGAACCTCCAAGTGGATGCACTTTTAACCCGCGATGTCAACATGCTCAAAAGAGCTGCAAAACATCTGAGCCGGTTATGGAAACTTATGGCAAATCACAAGCCGCCTGTCTTGCGCTTGACGAGGGTCGAATATAATAATAAGCGATAATAGGAAAAACCTTATGTCAAATAAATTATTAAAACTTAAAAAATTAATGAAGGAAAACAAGGTTGATCTATTAGCCCTGGGTCCTGGAACTCATATGAGATGGCTTTTAGGATTTAACCCTTATCCTGATGAAAGGCCTTGCATGCTTTTGTTGGGATTAGAAAAGGATGCGTTTCTAATGCCATCGGTTAATGCAGAAGATGCTATGAAGCGTTCAGATATTAAAATGTTTAGCTGGAATGATGAAAGCGGTCCTAGTAAAGCGCTGGTTGAAGCTCTTATTTTTACCGGTTCATCAAATGCAAAACATATCGCAATAGATGAGGCAATGCGCTCTCACTTCGCTTTAATACTTATTGAAGCATTACCAAAACCAACCTATGAGTTTACTAACTCTACGATTGGCGCACTCAGAATGCGCAAAGATGCTGATGAATTTGTTAACCTTAAAGAGAATGCATTGATTGATGATCGCGCAATGCAAGCTGGCTTTGCAGCAATTAAAGAAGGTGTAACTGAACTCGAAATAGGTGAGGCAATTAACACACACTTTATTTCTGAAGGCGCAAAACCTCAGTTTTGTATTGTAGGGTCTGGCCCAAATGGCGCTTTTCCACATCATCATACTGGAACTCGAAAAGTAAAATACGGCGATGTAGTATTGATTGATATTGGGGGTAGAAAAGGCACTTTTCCAAGTGACATGACTCGCATGTCTGTTCTGGGTGAGGCTCCAGAGGGCTATCTTGAAATTCATGCCATTGTAGAGCGCGCAGTTCAAGCTGCTTTAGCAGCAGCAAAGCCAGGAGTTTTGGCTAAAGAGGTAGATGCTGCAGCAAGAGGCGTTATTTCTGAGGCAGGCTATGGTGACTACTTTGTTCATCGAACGGGTCACGGTCTTGGCATTGATATTCATGAGCCTCCTTATATTACTGCGACTTCTGAGGTCGTACTTGATGAGGGAATGGTTTTTTCAATTGAGCCAGGAATTTACCTTCAAGGAAAGTTTGGAGTTAGACTTGAGGAGATTGTAATCTTAAGGTCTGACGGGGCAGAAATTTTGTCAGAATTGTCTCGTGATACTAACTTTATAAGCTAACAATCTGAACCCTTCTAAAAAATAAATTCTAGCATTGTCAGCGTTGCCTTCTTCACTTCAAATATAAAAGTTTCAGACTGGCAATCCATCATATGGTTAAGAGCCTAAATTAACAGTATGCTGTATAAGATGCACTACTGAAAATGCAATTGCTTAGGCTTAATAAAATGAGTTGCTGTTAGTTAAACATAAGCGGTTAGGAGCGTTATTTGCATTATTTTCAAAAAAACCTTGACATTGAGTTGTAAACACTATATTATTGTGCACTGCAACAAATGGTGCACTGCAACATAAGTTGTTTTTATATAACAATGAGGAAAATACTATGACAAATGATACAATAAAATTATTTAAAGATATAGCTGAGAAAAGCGTTGCTTCATTCAAAAACGTGGGCGAATTAAACTTGCGCACATTTGAAGCTCTTGCTGCAAAGCAAGTTGAGATAGTACAAAATGCTGCTGATGCTGGTGTAAAACAATCAGCCATTTTTACTGACTCTAAGGATGTCAACGATTTACTATCAGCTCAGTCTGATCTAGCTAACTCTTACACTGAAACACTTACTAAAAGTGTTACTGAGATTTCTGATATTCTTAAGGGAGCTCAAGATGAGTTAACTGGTCTCGCAGAAGAAGCTTTTGAAGATGCAAAAGTAAATGCTGAGAAGGTTGCTGCTGAAGTTAAAGCAAATGCTGAGAAAGTAGTTGCTGATGCTAAATAAAGATTGTTATTAGGAGGCGCCTATTTAGGCGCCTTTTTTTGCTTATTTTTCAGGCTTACTAAAAAATTGCTTTTGTGCCTGTTGCCATAGGTCAAACTGCTTTTTACCCATATCCATCCATGCTTCAGCCGGATTTTCAATTTTTGGCTTAGTTAAATGCTCTCTTAATATATCTTGCTGTTGAGTAAAGAACTCCATACTTTGCTCTAAATAGCTCTTAAAACTGTCTTGCGAACTCTCGCCATAATTACGAATAAAGTTGATCAGTAGTTCACTACTAAACATTGGCTCTCCTTCACCAGACTCATAATCCATGATTATTTGAAGTAAGATATTTCTCGTAATATCTTCATTAGTTTTTTTCTCAAGAACTTTAAATGGAGATCCATCAATAACCAGTTTTCTCACTTCGTCAAGGGTGATGTAGCAACTAGCACTAGTATCATATAGGCGTCGATTAGGATATTTTTTGATTAAGCGCTCTTGGGACATATTAATAAAATAAGAAAAATGAAGTCTTTAAGATTTTATCACTAATCCTCAATCGTTTGTTTTAAACGATATAGAGTAATTGCTAGTGCATATGCTGTCCACCATTCGCCGCTAGATTAGCTCCAGTAATTAGCGCAGCATCATCTGAACATAAAAAAGCAACAAGAGCAGCAATCTCCTCAGGTTTACCGAGCCTTCCAATTGGAATTTGTGCAATTATTTGATTGCGAATTTCCTCTGCAACTGCCATAACCATCTCAGTTGCAATATAGCCTGGAGAGACTGTATTAACAGTTACACCCTTACGAGCAACTTCTTGAGCTAGCGCCATTGTAAATCCATGAATCCCTGCTTTAGCGGCACTGTAGTTAGTTTGACCAAACTGGCCTTTTTGACCGTTGATTGAAGATATATTAACAACACGTCCATAACCTTTTTCGGTCATTCCGTTGACAAACTGATGGCTAACATTAAAAACACTGTTAAGGTTTGTAGTTATAACCTGCGTCCATTTGTCAGCATCCATCTTTCTGAAAGAACCGTCACGAGTAATTCCGGCATTATTGACGACTATATCAACAGCACCAAAGTCCTTCTCTATCTGTTCCTTCATAGATTGACAGTCATCATAGCTACTAACATCACACGCGATGATTGTTGAATCAAAGTTTTGGCTGTCTTTCCATGTCTTGGCCTTTTCATGACTCAATGAAGTGGTAATAATTTGTGCACCATCATCTGCAAGACGCTGACAAATAGCTGTTCCTATTCCTCCAGTGCCTCCTGTTACCAAAGCGATTTTATTATCCAATTTGCCCATACATATTCTCCTGTCTATTTAATTTATTTTTGATTGTATTTTGATGTTATTTAGAAACCCTTTCTACCGCCATTGCAACACCCATACCACCACCAATACATAAAGTAGCGAGACCTTTGTCAGCTTTGTCGCGCTGCATTCCGTGAAGCAACGTCACTAGCACTCTGGCGCCTGAAGCTCCAATTGGGTGGCCAAGTGCGATAGCACCGCCAGTTATATTAACTATAGAGCTGTCCAGACCGAGAGACTCATTGACTGACATAGCTTGCGCTGCAAACGCTTCGTTTGCTTCAACGCGATCAAGATCAGAGACTTTCCATCCAGCTTTTTCTAAACACATAGTGGTTGCAGGAATAGGTCCCGTTCCCATAATAGCGGGATCGACTCCTGCACTCGAGAATCCAGCAATTCTTGCCATAGGCTTCAAGCCTAGTTCTTTTGCTTTATCAGCACTCATAACCATAACTGCTGCTGCGCCATCATTAATCCCTGAAGCGTTACCAGCACTAACAGTGCCCTCTTTTGCAAAAGCTGGACGTAATTTACCTAGTGACTCCGCTGTCGTTCCATGTCTTGGAAATTCATCAACATCAAAAACTATGTCGTCTCCTTTGCGTTGAGGGATAGTAACCGGTGTAATTTCGTCACTAAAAAGATCAGATTTTTGAGCTGACTCTGCTTTCTGCTGTGATTTTGCAGCGAACTGGTCTTGTTCGTCACGCGAATAATTGTATCTTTCAGCTATATTTTCTGCAGTTTTTCCCATATGATAATTGTTAAACGCACACCATAGTCCGTCAACAACCATACTGTCAACAAGCTCCCAAGGTCCCATTTTTTTACCATCTCGTGACTTTGGTAGAACGTGGCCTGAAAGGCTCATATTTTCTTGTCCTCCAGCTATAACAATGTCAGCATCTCCACATGTGATCGCTTGAAAAGCTAATTGAACCGCCTTTAATCCACTGCCGCATACCTTATTGATGGTCATTGCTGGTGTTGTTTCGGGTAGTCCTGCACCCAATGCAGATTGTCGGGCAGGGTTTTGACCGCTTCCAGCAGTCAGTACTTGTCCTAAAATTACTTCATCTACTTGCTCACCCTTGACGCCGGTATCTTTAAGTAAAGTACTGATTACCTCAGCACCTAGTTTAGGTGCTGGTACTGAAGACAACGAGCCCCCAAAAGTTCCCAAAGCAGTTCGAGTTGCTGCAACTATAACAATATCCTGATTCATTATTACTGTTCTCCTAATTGTTTAATAAGTTTTAATTCTAAAAAAATAATTTAACGCAAGTTCAGCCATGATCCAATTTCAGGGGGAATTGTTTTTTGCGCTTTTCCACTAACGTAGATTCCAATATGGCCACCTGGAAACGAAATCTCATTGTAATCACTGCTACCAACACAGGCTTTCAGAGCAGTTGAAGCGGCAGGTGGAACAAGATGATCAAACTCCCCATAGATATTAAGAATCGGCATGGTAAGATTTGTAAGCTTGACATTTTTATTTCCAATAACAACCTCGCCCTTGATCAGCTTGTTGTCTTGATAAAAGTCTTTGATGAATTGTCTAAAAGTTTCAGCGGCCTGGTCAGGACTGTCAAAAATCCACTGCTCCATACGCATGAAATTTTTTAGCGCATCAGGGTTATCCAATATATCAATCACACCAAGGTATTTTTTGCCCATTAATTCGTATGGCTTCATATTTAGAAATGTTCCATTAAGCAGGTCACCAGAAATATTTCCTTGAGTATCAACTAGAAGATCAATATCTATATTTTGGACCCAATGACTAAGCATGTTGTCTGGAGTATGGAAGTCGACAGGAGTGACCATGGTGACAAGATTACGAACCTTCTCAGGGTGCATAGAGCTATAACATAAGCTAAAAGTTCCACCTTGACAAATACCAAGAAGGTTTATCTTTTCTTCATTGTGTCGTTCGCGCAGAATATCCACGCATCGATCTATATAGCCATTAATGTAGTCGTCCATAGTGAGGTATTGATCTGCATCATCAGCATAGCCCCAGTCAATTAAATACACGTCCTGACCGGTCTCCATCAAGCCTTTGATTGTTGAACGATTTTCTTGAATGTCTGTCATGTAAGGTCGATTTACTAGTGCGTAAACAATCAAGAGTGGCACCGAGTTTGTTGTCAAGCTAGAATCAGACTTGTAGTGATAAAGCTTAAGCTTGTCCTCCTCATAAATGGTTTCATGAGGGGTAACTCCTGAGCCTATCTCTCCGACGTCGGCAAGATTAGAAAAGCCCTCGGTGATTTTTTTATTAAAACTCGTGGCCTCGTTTAGCATCTCTTCAGGGTTTATTGTTATCATGACAAATTGTCCTATATTAAGTTTTTATTATTATCTTGCTATTGATTGATTAACTGGTTAGCTTGGGCTGCCCACTGGTCACGTAGAACCCTGCCTTTACCATCAATCTTTTTATCCAGCACTTCGAGTTCTGCAGTTTTCATTTTTGCAATTTGCTCTAAAGTGTTTATGCCGTGTGTTTGAAGTTTTTCAACTAGCTTTGGTCCCACTCCTTTAATTATTGATAAATCTTTGTGGTCCTTAATTGTCGAGTGGGCTGTTGAAGTTGTAGCGTCTTTCTTATTAGTTTCGCTAGCGATTTGTTTTGAAAGTTTTTCAATTTCACTACTTAGCTTAATGTTTTCTCTGCGTTGTTCTTGTAAACGTTTATTGATAGTATTAATTTCAGATCGAGTGGGTAAATTTACTGCTTTATATAATTTTTCATTTAGAGTATTAGTCTCTTTGCGCAAAGCCATAAGACTATTAACAAAGTCACCATGGATTACCTGGTACTCATCAGTCATTGCAAACTCACCGTAAACCTCTTCATTTACTTCAACCCACAAATCATAAAATTCACGAACAGTAGAAACTTTTATTCCATTTTTAGTATCATCAATCAATCTCTGACGTAACGCTTCAATTGAGCGAATGCCCATTTGAGCAAATGCTAATTTGTAAATTTGGTCAGCTTCCTGAAACTCAATCATCAGCTGTGCAACAGTCTGTAATTGTTGCTGGTGCTCTCTCCATTGGCCAAGAGCAGGACTCTTAAGTAGTCTACTCAATTCAACTTTGCTTTTGTCCAAACCTGGTATCTCAGGGACGCCTCCCAGTCCAATACTATTAGCTAAACTGTCCCAAATCTCTAGAGCGCCTTTGTTAAGGCCCATCCATTCAGGTACTAATGAATCATTGTTGGAGAATAGAGTGCTTTTATTGGATGAAATTTGTTTAATCCAGCTTTCAAATCCACTTTGTATATTTTCAAGCCAGCCCTGGATGAGGTCGTCCTGGCTTTGTTTCTGTCCAAGACTAAAGCCTTGTTCAGCCATTTTATTGAAGTTTTTTCCTGTATCAACAACCCTTTGAAACATCTCAGATACAGGGTCTGAGGCTTGTGGAGAGACCAGTCTCCACCACTGATCAAGAGATTGAGACCAGTCAGGAGAAAAGGGGTTTGTCCCCATCGTTGGGACATTTGCACCAGATTTTCCTGCTATGTTTGCCCAAGATTGCCAAAAATGTTGCTGAGTTTTTAGCCAATCACTATTCCAATCATCGTTAGCTGATATCATATTTTTTCCTGTTGTAAAGTTGTTGAATTTTTATAATTTGTATTTTACCTACTAAATTTGTGCAGTGCAACATTTTATTTGCATCCGAGTAATAAAGTGGCAAGCCTGAGCCGAAACTATATCAGCTCTGGCTCCATCTTTATTGATCCACAAGGGCACTCAGTAGCGCACATAGCACAGCCCTTGCAGTAGTCATATTTGAATTCGAAGCGTTTACCTGCACCTAATTTAATTACTGCATTGTCGGGACATACGCCGTAGCAATTGTCGCATTCAAAACAATTTCCACAAGACATACAACGTCGAGCCTCAAATGCCGCGTTTATCTCGTCAAGATCACCCACAACCTCTGCAAAACCAGATGTTCGCCTAACCACATCGAGCATTGGTCTTATGGTTCTAGGTGCATCACTGTAGTACCAAGTATTCATCATAGAATAATCCACCACTTCATGTTTTTTGGACTGCTTCTCAAACTTACCATTTAGCCACTGGCTAATACTTCGGGCTGCTTTTTTACCATGGCCAATAGCCACAGTTACATTACGCTCTGATGGAATCATATCACCCCCAGCAAAAACTCCATCAATTGCACTCATCAAATGTGTATCAACACCTAAGACTCCATCTTCAAGTTTTAGCTCTTCCAAATTATCAAGCAATGCTTCATCAACGTTTTGCCCAAGAGCCTGAACCACAACATTCGCCTCCATGGTGACAAACTGACCTGTAGGCTTGACACTGTTGCCATCAGAAATAAAGTTTTTTTCAAGTATTAGCTGGCCCTTTTTAATCTCACTAATGCTATGAAAGGGGACGATTTCAACCCCTTCGTCAAGCGCCTCATCTATTTCTTCATAGTGAGCAGGCATTTGTTCTTGACTCTTACGAACCACCACCTTTACACTTTTAGCACCCATACGTATAGCTGATCTTGCTACGTCAATTGCTGTGTTACCACCTCCATAAACTACAACATGGCCATGTAATCCTGTAGCTATATCGTCCTCTATACCGCGCAAAATAGCGATAGCGCTGAGTGAAGGAATAGATTCATCAGACTTTATATTAATCAGTTTGGCGTTTTGTGCGCCGATAGATAGAAAGACAGCATCAAAACCATACTTTTCTTTTGTGGCCAGAACATCTTCTATCTTAGTGTTGAGTTTAATTTTTACACCCATATCTTCTATACGGTAAATCTCTGCATTTAGTTTTTCGTTAGGCATACGATACTTAGGGATACCGTATCGAACCATTCCCCCAGATTTCGATGAAGATTCAAAGATAGTAACGTCATGTCCTAATAATCTCAGGTGATAAGCGCAAGAGAGACCAGCCATACCAGCACCAACAATCATTATTTTTTTGCCAGTAGTCTTTCCAGGCTTAACTTTCCATTGGTTGATTAAGGCTTGGTCGCCAAGAAAACGCTCTACGGAATTAATTCCAACGGCATCATCGAGGTGGACGCGATTACAGGCTGTTTCGCAACTGTGATAGCAGACACGTCCCATTACAGCAGGAAAGGGGTTGTGCTTCATAATTTCTTCCCATGCCTTCTTATAGTCACCGCTCTCAGCGTGGTATAGCCATTCTTGTATATTTTCACCCGCTGGACAGGTTTCATTACAAGGTGGTAATCGGTCCACATAGACAGGACGCTCTGTACGCCATGAGCCAGTTTTGTTTAGCAGGCTGCTGCCAACATCAAGTGTAATTGCAAATGGCTTGGTATTTTTCATTGGTTTTACTCCTGCTCTTCTAGTAGGCTAAATTTACGAATATTGCGATCAGCAATTGCTTGCACTGCGCTCAATTGCTCAGGGCTTTTTACTACATGAGCAAAACGACGCTGAGGCTTCAAATATTCCTCAACCGGAACTTGTTTTCGAATTTTTGTGACTGACGTAATTTCACCATACTCCCCTTCAAATAGTGGCCAAACGCCAGACTCAACTGCAAGTCTTGCAAGATTAACTGTTTGCGCAGGAGCTGAACCCCAGCCTAGAGGGCATGGGACAAAAATTTGAAGATACCTGGCTCCACGGACAGACATCGCCTTTTTAACCTTGGCTTCCAAATCATGAAGTCTATCTATGCTCGCCGTTGCGACGTATGGTATTTCATGTGCCATAGCAATTAAAGGAACGTTTTTGCCTTTGTCAAACTCAGCGCCTGGTTCAGGGCCTACAGGCATTGTTGTTGCTGTTCGAGCGCCTCCCGGAGTTGCAGATGAGCGTTGAACACCAGTATTCATGTAACCTTGGTTGTCGTAACAAATATAAAGCACGTCATCGTTACGCTCGAACATGCCTGAAAGGCAGCCAAATCCTATATCTGTTGTGCCCCCATCTCCGCCTTGCGCGATAACTCGAATATCTTCTCGTCCTTTAACTTTCATAGCAGCTGCTATTCCAGTTCCAATAGCGGGTGCATTGCCAAATAGTGAGTGTATCCAAGGCAATGTCCAAGAAGTTTCAGGGTATGGAGTAGTAAACACTTCAAGACATCCAGTAGCATTTGCAGCTATTACTTTGTTATTTGTCTCTCTCAGTGCAGTATCGATTGCATAACGCGCTCCCAAAGCCTCTCCACATCCTTGGCATGCTCGATGGCCTGAGTCAAGAGAGTTTGAGCGATCAATTGTAGCCTGGACCGTTCGCTGCGCCGCGTCAAGAAGACGGTTGCCTACAGTCAATGTTCCAGTTTGATAAAATTTAACTTGTTGATGTGACACTATTTTTCTCCCATTAAGTAGTTTTGGCTACATTTACAACGCCAACATCTCTAAGCACGTTTTCAGCGACTGATCCTGATTGAATTAACTCTTTTTCTCGCTTAAGTTCACGCTCAACAACGTCCTTTTTTAAGTCCAAAAAGGTTACAGTTTCAAGATTATCTTTGACCGCGTCTTTGAATAGTTTGTGCAAAGATTTACGAGTTATTGGTCGACCTCCAAGGCCTCCAATTACTTCATAGACTTCAATATTTGTTCCGCTCAACGCCATACGTACATTATTTGCAACTATCCCTCCAATGCCTACAGCAAAGCACTTTTCAAATACAACAACTCTTTTGACATTTTTTAGTGCGGTGCGAATTTCCTCAAGTGGGAATGGACGAAAAGAGCGTATAGTCACAGCTCCAATATTCTGATCTTGTTCATCAAGCGCTTCTTGTATTGTGCCAATAACCGAACCAAGAGTAACAATTACAGTGTCAGCATCTTCGACATTAAATGTAGAGATTAGACCTCCAGAGTCTCTGCCAAAGATTTTCTTAAATTCTTCATTAATTTTAGGAATTAACTTTAAGGCCTCTTTTTGCTTTTGGTGGGCCAGATATCTAACCTCAGTGAAAGCCTCTGGCCCAACCATAGCTCCAATGGATATTGGATTTTCAGGGTCAAGAATTTGACGAGGGGCAAATGAAGGCAAAAATTTGTCAACTTGTTTCTGCTCAGGCACATCAATACCTTCAATAGCATGGGTAAGAATGAAGCCATCCATACAAACCATTACTGGCAAGCTTAGCGCTTCAGCAATTTTAAATGCTTGAATGTGAATATCTACTGCTTGCTGGTTATCCTCAACAAATAACTGAATCCAGCCAGCGTCTCGCATTGACATAGAGTCAGATTGATCATTCCATATGTTAATTGGAGCACCGATTGAGCGATTACCTACTGTCATTACAATGGGCAAACCCAGTCCAGATGCGTTATACACAGCTTCTGCCATAAAGAGCATGCCCTGACTTGCTGTTGCAGTGTATGTTCTAGCGCCAGCAGCAGATGAACCAATTCCAACGGAAAGGGCGGCAAATTCTGACTCAACATTTATGTATTCGCAGTTTTCCAGTTTGCCACTTTTTACCAAGGCGCCTAAGTCCTCCACAATATGAGTTTGTGGGGTAATGGGATAAGCACAAATAACCTCTGGACGACATAATGCTACTGCTTCAGATACTCCATGAGAGCCTTCAATTTGTTTTAGCATGTTATTTCCTCTTGATTGTTATGGGACAGCAATTCATATGCAGCTTTAGCAGCCTGAATATTTACATCGCCTATTTTTCCTGGGAATTTTGAAGCGATAGCTTCAGCAACTGAATCAATTTGAATTACGCCGGTAACTGCTGCAAGAGCGCCCAATAAGACTGCATTAGGAAGTGGTCTTTTAATATGTTGAAGTGCAATCTCAGTAGCAGGAACTAGGCGAACCTTATCCTCAGGTAAATTTATTGCGTTAGAAATGCCTAACTCATCAATTGAACGTTTACTGTTAATTAGTAGATATCCATTTTTTGAAAGACCTGCAAACACATCAATAGCATTAAAGAGCGTCGGGTCTTGAACAATTAGTGCATCTGGCTCCATAATAGGTTCGCGAAGCCTTATTTGTTTATCATCAATACGGCAAAAAGATACTACGGGAGCGCCCATGCGCTCAGAACCAAAACTTGGTACTGCTTGCGAATGCTTCCCCTCAATGAAAGCTGCAACAGATAATATTTCTGCTGCAGAGACTACCCCTTGACCTCCTCTGCCATGTATCCTTACTTGAAACATATAATCTCCCTTCAAATTATAGTTAAAACCTTTTTGAACTATATTGGTAAATTGGTATGACCATTATTATACATGAATTATAATTAATAGTATCAATATTATTAGGGTTATTAGTTAACAGATTAATTTTTAATTAGGGTGTTTTATATTTAAAATGTATATTGGATAATTGGTATTACCAATATATAAAAATATTTTTAAGGTTTTTTCGTCAATAATCATGGCGACAGAGGGGTTTAGATCTGTCGAGAATAATTAC
>Ga0257116_1000269_pt1 | contig 54735 bp, 18 predicted proteins | sample SI112_120mmetaG_FD_190150 | JGI IMG/M metagenome (GOLD analysis project Ga0257116, IMG submission 190150) | Marine microbial communities from Saanich Inlet, British Columbia, Canada - SI112_120m | ecosystem: Environmental > Aquatic > Marine > Inlet | place: Canada: British Columbia | collected...
GTATGTCTCGGTTCAGACAGAAAACCAGATTTTGAAGTTTTTTCAAATTGTTGCTAATTGGAAAGGTAAAAAGACTGATAATCGGATTAGGAGGAGTCTTTAAAGCTTCATTTCCGTACAGAAACTACTTAGGCATTTACTTAACCTTTTTTTACCTTAGATTTTTTACTTAAACAATGTTCAACCGTAGATCATTAAACTAAATGTTGCCTACGAAGTAACATCCCAGAGAAAAGTAAAGGTGATAGAGAGAGAAATTAATCAGATCCTATTTCTTGCGTGTACTTATTTCCTTATTTAACCATGGACATGATCTCCTCGCACGTGTCAGACACACCATGATAATCATCAAACTTGTCTTTAATCTTGCGACAACACTCATGAACGATTTGAGAGGTAAACAGTGTTTCAAGTCTGTTACTCACGGTTGTTTTAAAGTAGTCATGCCAGAGGATTTTTTGGTAAATGTAAAGTATCTACTAATAATAAATAACCGGTATTTAATGAAACGCAATGGTTGAATTATTTGAACACATTATAATGGAACATTATGACAATATGAATATAATAAAAATGAAACGTAGGTTGGATTTTACTTTTCAGACTTTTTCTTGTCTTTGGTTTACCGGTAGTGCTAATCACTGTTGAACGTCATTAAATTTAAATCAGTTTATCAGGAAAATATACGGAAGGTTGGTAAGGAGTTTTGAAAGTTTGTTGATGGGTTTGTCCATGGATGTGAAAGCCAGATTGTAAGTATTCTACACACCACACATCAATTTGCTGATGACGAAGTACTTATTGTATGCGGAGATGATGGGAATGTTCATTCTGTTTATTTACTCAGGTACGTTCTATTTTGACAATAAATGAGTCGATGTCGAGCCGATTATTGAAGAACTGCACGGACAGGTACTTCTTCAGGCAATACAGATCTACCTTGTGGTTCATAGACACTGAAGATGACCGTGTCTATGAACTGTCGTTACCAGCCTATTAAGAATATTTTCGAACAAGCGTCGGAAAAGATTTAAATAATTGTTAGACGGCGCTACTGTTCTTGCTTTCAGCATTGGCTTTGGAAGCTTCCTCTTTTCCTTCTTCATAGAGTTCGGCAAAATATTCTTTCATCTTTTTCGCATTAAAAGTCAGGAAAGTTCCGCCTGATTCGAAATGCATTACAAATATTTTCCCGATGGCATAGGTAATAGCACCTGCCGTAACTGGAAGAGTGAGTACGCTTGCAACATTACCGATACCTGGTATAGCTTTTATCACGCTACCGGCAATAATACCGGCCAAAGGAATGGCACCAATGCCTCCAATGAGTGAAGCTAAAGTAGATCTGATAAGATTCTTGGGGAAGGAAACATCGTATACATGTGAAAATTGGTATAACATCTTCATCTGAAGACCAGTGATAGCTGCCAGATCAAACACAGGAATCGGAACTACCCCTGCTCCCATTGCATAATACATATTACGTCTTATAATTTTATTCGTTTCTTCTTCTTTTGTACATAATGCAGAATTTACATCACACTCTTTTTCAGTCGCTACTGCCATACAACACCTCCTTAAAATAAGGACTTAGGTACTAGGTTAAGTACCCGCATTATATAAGATACTATATTTACGTCAATAGAAAATTCAAATTACTTCATATGATAATATTAACTCGGCAATTATTTAGATGATATCTTTGATATCATAAAATGTTATATATCAATCAGATAAATATACGGCAATGTCACATATTTAATTGCCAGATTAATATATTAGCCTATTCTTTAATCTATCTTCTTTTTTCTGCTATTTTCTTACCCTCTTCAAGCTGTTCCTTGAAGTATGCCTTGACTTTCTTCGGATCAAAATCCAGGAATGTTCCACCTGATTCAAAATGTTGAGTAAATACTTGACCTATTGCATAAGTAATAGCTCCACTAAATGCACTCATGGCGGTTATTCCCAGAAATGTGCCTATCCCCGGGAGTAGCTTGGACATACTAACAAATAATTTACCGCCTATCAAACCGGAGTTGAGGCTCGCCATGAGAGATGCTGTCAGAATTTTTACACGATTTTCAGAAAACGCTATCCCATAATGATCAGACAGTTTCTTTAGCATCCTTAACTGTACTGCCAAAACCGTTACCATGTCTAATAGCGGGATCGGAACGATGCTGACACCTATCGACCATTGAACATGATGTGCAACTATTTCGTTGGCTTGTAGTAGCCGGTTATCTTCATCATCTTTTCTTTCATTAACCAAATCTTGCTCATTAGCTTTTTTGCTTTTTTGTTTTTCTTTTTGTCCCTCTTCTTTCTCACTGGTAATTGTAGATTCTCCCTCATCCTGTACTGACTCATACATGCGCCTTCTTGATCGTTTAACTTTGATCTTTGCCTTTCCCGTAGCTTGACTGTCGTTGGATTTGTCTTTTTCAGTCACATTTTCCTCCATTTTGTTTATATATTTTGTCCAGTCCAAGAATATGTTTCACATACATATCATAATCTTCCTTAGCTGTACTTTTTCTGCGAGAAGCGAAAATCGTTTCCTTCTTCTGCAGTGCCTTTGAAAATTCAGTACTCGTTCGGATTAGAAATGGTATAAAATATTTTGAGTATCTCTCCTTTAATTCAAGTAAAGCTGTCTCTGAAGCTTTTTCTCTTCGATCATATTTTGAAAAAAGGATCCTTACTTTAGGTTCATCCATATTAAAAGTAGAGCAGATAGAATGAATTTCATTTATAGTTATATCAAGTCCCCTGAATGAGAAAGCATCACTAAACATAGGTACTACAATAGTATCAGCAGCACACACAGATGAAATCACCGCTGTACCAAGAGAAGGAGGATTGTCTATAATAATCATTTCAAATCCATTGGCCTTAAGCACATTACAAACATCATTCACCGCATTTTTCTGATGACTGGGATTGATTAAACTTGCGTCCAGTAGTCCATTTTCTAATGAAGAGGGAATGATGTACAAATCTTCATCGATCTTTTTTATGGTTCCCATGACCATCTCATCAGGTTTTTGCCAAATGTCGTAAAAAATAGGCTCATCCGCTTCGGGAGTCATGTCAAAGGCCAGAGTTGTTGATCCCTGTGGATCCATGTCGATGATGCAGGTTTTAAACCCGTATTGTTTTGCCCTGGTAGCAGTGCTTATGGATGCGGTCGTCTTGCCAATTCCCCCTCGCATGTTAACAATTGCTAATACCTGGCAGGAATAATCGATCCCGTTTTTCTTCAAAAACTTTTTTACAACGGAAGGGTAGATGCCCGTTTTGCCTCCACGAATGCACAGGCTTTCACTTTGGTTCAGGTTTTCTTTAATTCCGTTTTCTGTTGTCCCACAAAGATCTGCCAACTCTTCGCTAGTTAGAATGTATTTATGCTGAAAGCCCTGTTCCCAATTATTCATATAAATCTTTCTTGTTTATATCAGCTTAATCTATCAAGCATTTGTAAGTAGATGTAACTGGACTTGTTTGCAACATCTGTTAGAAGCAAGTGAACCAATATATCAATTAAGAATTTAACAGAGAAATATTTTTACAAGCAAGAGATATAAATTTACTTACTAAACATATTTAATTTAATAGCTGTTGTACCGGCAGATAAAAAGCATTCACCTGTTCATAGAAAGTTGCCATTTAATATAATGTGTGTATAAGCTATATCTTTCAAGATACAACTTAATCTCTGATATACTACTGTAATTCCGACTCTTCATCAGTAGCTGCTAGTTTCAGGTAAAATTTTCTAATGGTTGTATCTTAATAACACATTAGTTTTAAGGTTATATCTAACGTTTTATCTTTTGCAACTATTATTTCTGGTTTTCTATTCATTTGTAGAGTTACAAGGTATCAGTCAATTTCCTTATCAATAAGGAAAAGTATTTCTACAACACTATAAATTTGTTTCATATAGGTTACGGTAAAAATTCTTTATTACTCATAAATTTGCATACACAAATTTCAGGCGTTATGTTGTTTGTTGCTACATGGCAACTATAGTTGAGATCGATAGCTACCTTTTTAATATACCAGATGTTTTTGTTGAAATTAGCTGTATCACCTACCCGGTGAATGTCGAGAAGAGGAATTGACAGCCCTTTGCCCTCTGCTTTTATTACACTTTCTTTCACCGTCCATAGATCGTAAAAATATTCTGATTGGTCGGGGGCTTCCCGCATCGTGTCCCATTCATCAGGGGTCATGTAATTTCTGAACTCTGCAAAATTAAGGGGTTTCTTTCTCTCAATATCTATTCCAACTCTTCCGTCAGTATTGATTGCGCACATAACATATTCTCCGGAATGTGAAATGTTAAAATCAATAGAATTATCTATAAATGGTCTTTTGTATGTAGAATACGAAAGATTATTTAAGCAATCAGGAGGATATCCATGTTTCTTTAATCCTTCCCGTAAAAGAATTTTTCCCAACAGACAGGAATGTCTATCTTGCCATCTTTTAAAACGTATTACCTGTGTTTGAATCTCTTCTGGGACATTTTGCAGATAGGAATTCCATGTATCAGTAGCAAGTGGAGTATCAAAAAAAGTATAGAATAGATCAATCACTGATGATCTCTGGGGGATTTTGCAGGGTAGAAGAAAAGATTCTGCTTATTTCCCGGGTATGTTGATAGATAAAAAAGTGCCCTCCCGGAAACTGTCGTACAGATATTTTCTTAGATGTTTCATCCTGCCATTTCATAGCTTCTTCGTATGTTGTATCTTCATTTGTCCCGATCATTACTGTAATAGGGATATCAAATGGTATATCTTTTTTGTATACATATGTTGTAATTGCCTTGAAATCAGCTCTTAGTACTGGCTCAAAAAACTCCATGACACCCTCATCGTTGAGGATTTCCTGGGGTGATCCCTCATACTCATGCAGCTTTTTTATAAATTCCTTTTTCGGGAGAGCGTGAATGTGTTTATCTTTGTCCTGTACGGAAGGTCCTCCTCTTCCGCTAAAGAAAAGATGTAGCGGTTGTGGCAAATTCTCGTTCAAGATACGTTTTACCAGGAGAAATCCCAGTAATGTTCCCAGGCTGTGACCGTAAAAAGCGTATGGTATGTTGGTGTGCATTTTTATTTGATGAAAGATGTCATCAGTCATACGGTAAATGTCTGATATCAGAGGTTCTGAAATTCTTTTTCCTCTTCCCGGCAGCTCCACAGGAATGATATTGATGAAATCAGCAATGTTTGTTGTAATATCTCTGTAAGAATAAATAGATGCACCGGTAAAAGGAAGACAAATCAGGTTGATCCTTTGTCTTTGAGACTGTTTTTTCCCTGAGGGGAATTGAGTATTTTTCGATCTATAAATGCTGTTATATACTGTAGTCATAGATAAGTGCTTATCTTCTATATGGTAAATCTTTAAAACAGAAAATAAATGATATAAATCTCCATTATTAGATCTGAATCAGTACTGCATTTTACCTTGTTAACTAAGGGTTTGCAAGCGTTACATTAAATGGATTTCTATAAACAACGTAAGATAGAATATGGTAATTTGTGCGATGATGTGGATGTAATATTGCACCGATAAAGTGAGTATAAAGAGTAGATAAAATTACGCACAAAAGGCATTTTAACACCTTGCAATTTGCATATTTTATGTTTAAATATCCATGCAATAAAAAGCGTTGATTACGAGCGTCTTACCATTCCATTAAACAAATGATACTTACACATAAAGAGCTGCTAAAAATCGTAGAACAGGGTAGTTCTCTTCTGGAGCGCCTTGAAGGCGGCTTTACTCCATCACATTCAACAAACGCGAGAATAGATAAGAAAATAGAGGCCCGGCTAGAGGAATGGCGCAAGGTAGTGGCTGAAGGAGACGAAGAGCTTCTTGCAAATCGCCTGAAATTTTCCGGTTTTTGACTTAGATGCGGTACGCCACCTGCTTGCTAACGTACAAATGGACGGGCAGGCATCCTTACCTGAATGGACGAAACTGCTCAATGAAATTTTAGAATAGGCTAAAGATTTTCCGATTGTCGATCTGGACAATCTGGATTACGAGAAATATTCCTTCCTGAAAAAAGACAAACCTATACCCTTTGAAGAGATACTGCTGCCGTGTATTCACCTTGCGAGAGAAAAAATGATTGCCGTCACAGGCAGCCGATATGATCTGCTCTCAGACAAGGCCCATCACGCCTTTGAACAGTTTCTTTTACAGAGACTTTCTGAGATAAGTTCGCGGGTATTTTAAGTGGGATTTGGAACATTCCTTGCCATGAGGCAGCTTCACGGTACTCCACAGGACGAAATGTATTCAGGCAGTGAATCCAGGGTACAGTATCTGGGATTTGTGAAAAAATGGTCTCGGAGGATTTGTCCGAACTTTTCAAGGAATACTGCGTCTTAGCCAGGATGACGGCAGTAAGGATCAATCAGTGGGTAGACCTTGTCAGTGAATTTCTTATCCGTCTTGAAGCCGATCTTCCGGAGATTCAACATACCTTCCGGATATCACACCCAGGTAAAGTTGTCGAAGCAGAGCCCGGTCTTTCAGACCCTCACTGTGACGGACGTACCGTAATTATCGTTACGTGTGAAACGGGATTTAAACTGGTTTATAAACCGAAAAGCATGGGTCTGGAAAAAGAATATTTTGAGCTATATGCGTGGCTGAACTCCAGGGGTGAAACAATCCTGCCGTTCAAGATAGTAAACGTGATAAACCGTGGCTCTTACGGCTGGGTGGAGTACATCGAATACCTCACCATGGAAAATAAAAGAGGAAGTAACGCGGTATTTTCAGAAATCCGGCATGTTCCTCTCTCTCATCTACGCCTTTGACGACATAGATTTTCATAGTGAAAATGTGATTGCCTGTGGGGAAGAATTTAGAGACCTTCATACATCACAGGATTAACGAACCGGAAGAAGTACTGGAATTCTTCGATGCATCCCAGGAGGCAAGAGCCAAATCGGTTTTACGCACCCATTTCCTACCTCAGTTATACCAGATGAAGGACAAGTTCTATGATATTACCGGAATGGGTGGAGGCAGACCAGAGGAGGAGAAGACCTTTGACGTTCTCAAATGGCAAAACATTAACACAGACGCCATACAGTACGATTATGAAAAGGTTGCCTCCAACCCCATAAAGAACGCACCGAGAATAGGGAATAAGTATTTGACTCCGGAAGAGTATGTTATAAAATCAAAAGAAATATCAAGTATCTTTAATAAAAGATACTGGTGTGACGAAAGGATTGAATTTAATCTCTACGGGTTAAATTCCCCGTAGCTTGCTGCGGGGTAGTTTATTTAATATTATAAGATGACTTTTTATAAGGAGATTTTTTTCTGGCAGAAGCGAGGAGGATAACAAGACCGACTGCCGGAGAGAAGAAGAGGGAGCAGAAAAGAAGCCCCCAAAAACCCATTTTTTTATTTGAGCCGAGTAAAGCAATAAGTATGCTTAACAACACCCAATATACCGTAATCATGTCGCACCTTTTAATTACAAGTGAATAGCTATTATTTCAGTGACACTGTTTTTATGCAGAAAGTACCTTCCTCAAAACTTAAGTACTACATAATATCCTATATGAAAGTCAAGGAAAATTCTAACTATGGCCATTCATCCTTGATTTTATATAGGAATTCTGGTAGTTTCTCACTTGTTTGGCCTGTCGCCTTGATAGAATGGAAAAATACGTTTGCGGTTATTCGTTCTTCAGGCTTCGTGGTTTTTTTGTCTACGTATATTATTACGAAAAAATCTCTTCACATAAACTCCCTTAATATTCAATGCACATAATAGATTTTTACAAAAAGGAGAAAACCACTTCAGGGATTGATATACTTGTTATGGCATGTACTTCAGGGCTTTCGAATGGTTCCCTGCTTGCCATTATTACTTTCGCGGCAAAAGCTGTTTCCCGTGATAGTGAGGGAGGTAGTTTCAGATATCTTATCCTCTTCATTATCTCCCTGTTATCATTTATTATGGGAAAAAGATATGCCCTCAAACATGCTACAATTGTTATTGAAGGACTTATCAAAAAAGTCAGGACCAGGATTACAAATAAAATACGCCAATCAGAGCTTTTGTTTTTTGAGAATATTGAGAAATCTCATATCTATACCAGGATAAATCAGGATACTAATTTTATATCGCAGTCGGCACTTCTTATTATCAATTCCTGCCAATCCGCACTCATACTTGTCTTTTGTCTTTTTTATATTGCCTGGTTATCAAAACTGGCCTTTTTTATTACCGTTGGGGCTATTATTGCTGCAGTCATTATTTACTTAATGTATCGAAAAGAAGTGAACCATCTGCTACAGGGAATAACTGACAAAGAGACAGAATTATTTGAATCATTAACCCATATTGTCGATGGTTTTAAAGAGCTAAAAGTTAACAGACGTAAAAGCGATCATGTTTTTACTCACTTTAAGGATATCTCCGATTCCACGGAAAAAATAAAAGTAAAGGCGGGGATAGCTTTCATCACTGATTTTGTTTATTCACAGACCTTCTTTTATATTCTCATTGCTATACTCGTTTTTTTATTACCGATATTTGTTGATACTTATTCAGAAGTAATTATCAAGCTAGTAATGGCCGTATTGTTCATCATCGGTCCGGTAGAAATGGTAGTTGGGGTAATACCTGTTCTTGCCAGGGCCAATGTTGCTGTGGGAAATTTATACAAATTGGAAGAACTATTAGATAAAGAGGGCGGTATTATCCCTCAAACGGAACAAGCACCCTTCCAGCCTATAGAATCCTTCCGGGAAATTCGAATTGACAAGGTAACATTCAATTACAAAGATAAGGATGAGAAGGTCTTATTTCATCTGGGTCCTATCGATCTCTCTATTAAATCCGGAGAAATTGTGTTCCTTGTAGGTGGGAACGGATGTGGGAAATCTACTTTACTTAAATTGCTGTCAGGTTTATATTATCCTTCGAGCGGGGCACTTTATTTAGATGATGATGTGTTGAGTAAACCAATATATCCATCATATAGAGAGTTGTTTTCTCTTATCTTTGCTGATTTTCACATTTTTGACAGGCTGTACGGCTTCGGTGAAGTTGATACTAAGAAGGTGAATGATCTCATAAAACTCATGGAACTTGATAAAAAAACTCAATATGTGGATGGAAAATTCACTGAGACTAATTTGTCTACCGGGCAAAGAAAAAGGCTTGCACTGATTGCTGCCTTTCTGGAGGACAAACCAATATACATGTTTGATGAGGTTGCCGCGGACCAGGACCCTGAATTCAGGGCATATTTTTATAATGAATTACTCCTGGATTTAAAAAAACGGGGAAAAACTGTTATTGCTGCAACCCATGACGATAAATATTTTCATGTTGCTGACAGGGTATTGAAGATGGAATATGGAAAAATACAATCGATCTGATTCCTTTTTATTCAATATTTTTTATTTAAATAATTTTCAGAATAATTAACCTATGGGAAATATTTTCAGAAGTTTCAAAGGTTTTATTGGCAATGTGTGGTTTCAAAATCGGATTAGGATAATTTTTTCGATCCTTGGGCTTTTATTTATTGCGGTCTTTCTTTCGCCACGAATTATTTATAACGTTGGTCCAGGGCAGGCAGGGGTATTATGGTACAGGTTTTTTGGTGGTACTGTAGTTGAGAAGGTGTATCCGGAAGGTATTCGTTTTATTTTTCCCTGGGATAAATTTTTTATTTACAATGTGAGGATACAAGAGCTTAAGCATGAGATGTATGTGTTGTCTAAAAACGGATTAACGTTTCATCTTAACCTGTCTATTCGTTATCGTCCGGAATATGATTTTGTCGGCCTGTTGCATAAACGTGTGGGCCCGGAATATCCTCAGAAAGTTATAATCCCTCAGGTTGAGTCTGTACTGCGTACTACGATTGGAAAATATTTGCCCGAAGAAGTGTATACCACGAAAAGGGCGGTGATTCAAAAATATCTCCTGGAAGCGTCGGCTCAGGTAAGTTCGAAATTTATTATCATTGATGAGGTTATTATTCGACAGATAGAACTACCTTCTCAAATTAAAGAAGCCATTGAGAACAAACTCACGCAACAACAAAAGGCTGAGGCATATGAATTCATCATAGAAAGAGAAAAGAAGGAGAAGATAAGAAAGAAGATCGAGGCTCAGGGTATTCAGACTTTTCAGCGTATTGTGGCAACAACTCTTACCGACAGGTTGTTAGCATGGAAAGGTGTTGAGGCAACTCTCGCACTCGCCCAATCTGATAACACAAAGGTTGTCGTTATCGGAAGAGGCAAAGATGGTTTGCCAATAATATTAGATCTCAAACAAGATCTTACACAAAATACCATACAGGATACAGGCAAAGGAATTGGACTCATGACTGAGGAGCAACCGATAAATCAGGACAAAAATTTCGAGCAAGTTACCGATTAGCCGATAAAACAGAGTGAAGGTTTTGAGCCGGTGGCAGATCAGGCGACAAGATAAGATGAGGGCACCTATCTGCGATTGAAACAAAAGAAGCGACTCCGTTGGCAAGTATGGAACGTTACATAAGGACTTTTATCTCAGATGAAAGCACACAAAAAAATCAAACAGAATAGGAACTCTTCTCACTAGCAGGCATATGTTCATGAAATACAGACTTTTGGTAGTTGTTATTCTTCTCCTTGTTTCTGCCTGTTCAAAGCCGGCAGAGAGAACAACGAAAAGAGCAGAAAAAGGTAAAGGTGATATCGTAATCGGTGTTGCACTTCCGCTAAATGATGATCGTCATTTTCTTGAGGGAGTTGAAATGGCAATTGAAGACCTGAATCAGAATGGTGGAGTTCTCGGGAGAAAGCTGAGAATGGTTTTTGAAGATGACGACGCTTTTGAAGATGTTGATATTAATCATTTGGTTAAAAAGGGCAAAAAGATTGCACATAAATTTGCGAAGGATCCGGATGTAGTTGCAGTGATTGGACATAACAACTCAGAAGTTGCTGTCCCTGTTTCCATTATTTATGAAATGGATGAGGTTGTATTTATTACCCCTTTTGCCACGACTCCTTCGCTGACAAATCATGGGTTTCGATTTGTTTTCAGGACCTTGCCTACGGATACTGCGTATGCAATGAGACTTGCAGCACTTGCAAAACTGAAGTTTAAGGATGTATTGATTCTATCTGTTGATGATATTTATGGCGAAAGCCTGTCCAATAGCTTTCATACCTTTGCTGAAGATTTAGGGGTGAATATTGTTGGAAGCGTGCATTTTACTCCATGGGAAGACGATATAAAAGGGGAATTAATGCGGCGCGCAAATCTTATTGAGGGGCAAAAATTTGATGATGTATTTGATGCCATATTCCTTGCCGCCGAGATGCCAAAGGCAGCCAGGATTATTAAAATGGTCCGGGAGTTGAATATTACCGGCCCGTTCTTTGGTGGGGATGCCCTTGATACAAAGGCGCTGTGGAAAATTGCAGGAGATGGAGCGGAAGGAACGATTGTCTGCACAGCAGTCATAAATGAAGGTCCTGAATTACTAAAGTTCAGAGAACGATTTCAAAAAAAATACGGCTATGCACCGGAACATTGGGCTGCGCATACGTATGACACCGTGCAGATGCTGGCCCATGCAATGGAGACATCAGAGTCAACAGTACCGAAGAAAGTTGCAGAGACTTTGCATTTTATCCAGGATTGGCAGGGGATCACAGCTACTTATACATTTAATCAAAAGGGAGATGTATTAGACAGCGTGTCAGGGTTTAACATACTTAGTAAAGGAGAGTTTGCTTATGATGAGGAACTTAACAAACTTGTGAGCGAATATGAGAAGAAGTCTGCTGGAAAAGATAAGGACGGTTATGAAACTATTGTTGAACGTGAAAAAAGAGAAGATGTAGATACCATGGACGGCAACGAAAACAACAATGAGAAATAGGGACATAAGAATTACGGACAGACACTTTTAATCATGTCCTTATTTACCATTGCTAATTTTATATAAAGCGTTTTCTGGAAAAGACTTGAATTTTAATAATTATTATTCTATACATACATTCTTTAGAAAGCGATTATTTATTATCAGTTGGTTACTCCAGTCAATAAAAGGAATTGAATGTTCAGAAAACTATTGTCTTCATTCACTTTTTCTAAAATACGAAAATCACCGGTTATAAATATACTGGTGTCTGTCGTTATTGCTCTTTCATTGACAGGATGTTTTATGAAAAAGATGCACTATAAATCTTTCCTTGAACTGAGAGAAGAGGCTTCCAGGAATTACTCGGTACAGGTCCTTGACTCAATTGTTGGCGTTCTGGAACATGCTGAACTTCCTGTTTTTTTTAATGTTGAGGCAGGTCAATCGACCTGGACACCTACCTATACCCTTTCTTCAGGTAATGTTGTTTCTGCGTGGACTCATAATATAGTAATGGATACCAATACTATAACCGCTACGAGTCCAAGTTCAAGCAGTGGGGAATCAGTTACCAGTTCTCTCCAATATAATGATTTTGGAGCAGCGGCAATGACCCGTATCAACGCGTTGTATGCTCTTCTTTGCTTGCCCATGCAATTTGGAGAAATTAAATTTCCCAACGGGGCTTTGTATACGATCGTAGACAAAGCTGATTCTCCCAAAAGTTTCATCTTATCTTCAAAAATTGCACATAACAGTTATATGGGAGTAGTGCAGAAGAAAAGCTTTGCTTTTCTCAAGTTCTCGAACGACGTAACCTATTGGTCTAGACATGACAAACCCAAGACAAAAGATTTAGCATCCGTTGCAGGCATTTTTTACAGATTCTCATTTGAGTATCCGAGGAAAAAACAAGAACTTATTGAGGCCATTAAGTCTAGAGAGAGAGAGCAAGCATCAATATCAAAAGTCCATCAGGCATTTAAGGAGACAAGCAAGGAGTTTGAAGATTTGAAAAGTGAAGCAAAGACAACAAAAACAAATGCTCAAATTATGCAAACACTGCTACAGTATAAACAAAAGGAACTGGAAGCTAAGGCAAAAGGATTTGCCAGTGTTAATGGAAAAATTTCCAAGGCTGAAGTAACGATAAAAACTAATAAAGCTGAATTGGACGATTTAATTATGGTCCTTGAGAATGGCCTTCAAGAGATCATAGATAATGATCCTGATGTGAAATCAGTCAATGTGGCTACTCTTACAGCTGACTTACATAAACACCTGGAACAGATAATGGCAGGGGAGAAGGAAATTCTGGAAGAAAAATTTACGATACCCGGAGCCAGCGGACTTGATGCCTCAGAATCAAGGGACGATCTCTACCGGGAACGTTTTGAATCATTACCACCACGATTTGATACAAACCTTCAGTCGACGGATTAAGAGATTTTAAGTTGTACATTGATAACTATCAAAATCATTGGAACATTTTAGCTCTCTAGTCTGACACATATGCTATTTATTAACGTTCAAGTTACTTATTTAATTCTGATATAAAATCTGATCCTGTTCTTTTCTTCAAGAATTAATTATACTTTTTGTCTGACAACGCCTCTTTTTCTCTCCAACTCTTATAATTCCCTCTTCGCCATTTTATCTGATAATATTGTCGTTCCATTCTGAATCGTACAATTTAAAAACTCATGAATTTGAAAAGTTCCGGCTTCAGTGAAGATATTGGGATAAGTGTCGCAAGTTTAAATGTATCATGGATTATAAAAATAATCTGTTAATGATATGCTTGAATCTTACTAACATGAAATGGTATCATCCAGGGACTAAAGAATTTATAAATCCCTCAATCTTATATTTCCGACTTGTTCGGTTCAGGTTGTTTTAAACAATATTATTATTTGTATGCAAACTGCAAAATATAAACAAAAGATCAGTGATAGAGAAATCAATGACAATATGGTTATTGTACGTGGTGAGGGTCTTACTATCGATGATGTTGTGCGTGTCGCACGTTTTGGTGTAAAGGCTCGTCTGACGGAAGAAGAACAGGTCCTTGCGAGGGTTCAGGCATCTTTTGATTATATTATGCAGGCTGTGGATGCTGAGAAACCCATTTATGGGGTAACGACAGGCTTTGGTGGGATGGCAGATGTTTTGATCTCAAAAGAAGAGACTACAGAACTGCAAAATAATATGGTCTGGTTTCTCAAGACGGGTGCGGGTAAAAGACTGCCGAATGAAGACGTTCGCGCGGGCATGCTTTTACGCGCAAATTCGCTTATGCAAGGTATTTCAGGGGTACGGCTTGATCTTATTCGACGTATTGAGGTCTTTCTCAATGCGGGTGTTACCCCGCACGTGCAGGAACTTGGTTCTATTGGCGCGAGTGGTGACCTGATACCACTCGCCGCTATAACAGGTGCGCTCATTGGCTCGGATACCTGCTTTAAGGTCGACTTTAATGAGGAAGAGATCGATGCCCTATCTGCACTCGAACAGCTTGGTTTATCACAGATACGTTTAGCTCCCAAAGAGGGGCTGGCTATGACAAATGGTACTTCCGTCATGACCGGTATTGCCGCCAATTGCGTGCATGATGCCCGGCACTTAGTGGGACTTGCGATGGGTGTGCATGCGCTGTTTGCTCAAGGTCTAGGGGCAACAAACCAATCGTTTCATCCATTTATACACCGGCACAAAGCCCATCCGGGACAGGTCTGGAGTGCTACTCAAATGCTGGAGCTGCTTGATGGTTCACAATTAATTCGAGACGAACTTAGTGGGAATTTTCCACAAAATGGTCAGGGGCTGCCGCAAGATCGTTATTCACTTCGCTGCCATCCGCAATACATGGGGCCGATTATTGACGGATTGGCCCAGATTGTGGAGCAGGTAGAGGTCGAAATTAACTCTGCCACTGATAACCCACTGATAGACTCTGATAACCAACGATATTTTAATTGCGGTAACTTTCTGGGGCAATACGTTGGTGTGGCGATGGATCATTTGCGCAATTATATCGGTTTAATGGCTAAACACCTTGATGTACAGATTGCGCTCCTTGTCTCACCGGAATTCAACAATGGGCTACCTGCTTCCCTTGTTGGCAAAACTTCACGCACGGTAAATATGGGGCTCAAAGGTCTTCAGATAACGGGCAATTCAATAATGCCGCTCTTGACATTTTATGGAAATTCACTGGTGGATCGTTTCCCTACGCATGCGGAACAATTCAATCAGAACATAAATAGCCAGGGGTTTGGTTCTGCTAATTTAACACGACAATCTATAGATTTATTTCAGCAGTATATGGCGATTGCTTTGATGTTTGGAGTGCAGGCTGTCGATTTGAAAACATTTGCGACTTCAGGCCACTATGACGCGCGTGTCTGTTTATCACCTGCAACCTCAAAGTTGTACGAGGCATTTCATAAAGTTATAGAGAGACCTCCTTCGAAGGATCGTCCGTATATCTGGAATGATAATGAACAGCCACTTGACGAACATATAAGGTGTGTTGCAAATGATATCGCTTCCGATGGTTTTATATCGAATGCCATCAAAGATATATTGCTTAGCTTGAAATCCTTATCCCATACGGAAAGAAGAAACAGTCATGATTCGGAGGCCCCTTCTCAATGAATATTGCACAGCACATAGAACATGGATGCCGACAGTACTCAGACAAGCCAGCACTGGTTTTTGAAGGTAGATCATTAAATTATAAAGAACTTAATGAATTAGTGAACCGGGTGGCGAATGCGCTTTGCGATTTGGGGGTTGAACATGGGGATCGTGTCGCGTTGTTTTTACCAAATATCCCAGAGTTTGCAGTGGCCTATCTGGGTGTTCTGAAAATCGGCGCGATAGCTGTTTCTTTGAATTCCTCACTGAAAACGGAAGAGGTAAGATTTATCCTTGAAGACAGTAATCCAAAGGTACTTATCACTACGGAAAAGCTTCGGGATAATGTGCCGCTTTACGCGCTCTCACATCTGAAACACATTGTAATTGCTGAGGGAGAGGTGGGCGAGGACATTTCCTGGTCCCAATGGGCAGAAGGCGCTTCATCTGATTTTCACAGTATGGATATGGATCGTGACGATCCGTCAGCGATACTTTACACATCGGGTACTACCGGCTTTCCTAAGGGAGCTACCCTTTCACATGGGAATGTAATTTCAAATATGAAATCTTTTGTGAACAAATGTAGTATGGCTCCGGATGATCGGATATTACTTTTTTTGCCCCTGTTCCATTGCTTTGGACAGAATGCTATCCTCAACAGCTCTCTGAGTACCGGCATGACAGTTATATTGCAACGTCAATTCATAACGGAGCAGGTTATTCAATCGGTTATTGATGATCAGATTACCCTGTTTTTTGGTGTGCCAAATAACTTTATCACGTTATATGAAAAGGCATCCGTTCAGGATTTGAGTTCTGTACGTTATTATTTCTCAGCCGCGGCAAGCCTGCCCGTTGAGATTGCCAGGAAATGGCATGAAAAGTATGGCACGGTTATTAATGAGGCATACGGACTCACAGAGACAACACCTTTTGCCAGTTACAATCATCAACCCGATGTGAAACCGGGTTCTATAGGTCTGCCGATTGAAGATGTTGAAATGGAAATTATAAATTTTGATGATCGAGAAGTGAAACCGGGTGATATGGGAGAGATTATTATTAAGGGCCCGAATGTAATGCTGGGCTACTGGAACCGTCCGAGTGAAACGACACGAGTGATCAAAGAAGGATGGTTCCATTCGGGTGATATCGGGAAGAGGGACGAAGATGGTTATTTCTATATTGTCGATCGATTAAAAGACATGATTAATGTTGGTGGACTCAAAGTATATCCGGTAGAGGTGGAAAATATTCTCTATCAGCATCCGGCAGTTTCAGAGGCAGCAGTCTTCGGTATTCCTGAGGATTTCATGGGAGAACAGGTCAATGCTCAGATTGTACTCAAGCGGGATAGAACCGCTACATCTGATGAAATTATTTCTCACTGTCGTAAGCGTATCGCGGATTTCAAGGTCCCGACGGTTGTTGAATTTGTGGAGAGCATCCCAAAGAACCCGGCGGGAAAGGTGCTCAAACGGGTACTGAGAGAAGAAAAATCAGCCAGTTCTGCTACTCAAGAAGAAGTAAAGTCTCCTGTTGCTCGTACTGCCGATTCTATACGGGACTGGTTAATTGAATGGATGGAAAAGGAACTGGAAATCGATAAAGCAACTATCAAACCGGACAAACCATTTTTTGATTATGGTCTGACCTCCGTGCTTGCGGTTAAACTAAGCCAGGAATTAGGCTCATGGTTAGGTCACTCACTGAATGCTACGACTACATGGAATTTTTCTACCATTCAATCTCTGGCCGATTACCTTGTCAATTTATTCGAAACGCCATCTTCTTCATCCAAAATTAAACAGGAGACAGCTACTCAAACTCATCCAGTAGAGATCAAAACAACAGACGATTTACCGGATACAGAAGAACTCTCAGACTCCGAACTGGCAGAGTTGCTTAACGAAGAGATAAAAAAGTCGAGAGAAGAACGACAAAAATAAAACGAGGTAAAAGAATGAGCAGTTATTTACCGCTCTCCGGACAAAAGGCGCCGAGGACAAGAAGCCGGAAAGAGCGCAAAGAAATTTAATTATAAAATTCAAAAGGCTGATCAAGCATAAGCAAATATCACCATTTTTGTCATTCTGGATTTAGTTCAGAATCTATTCAGCCCACCATAAAGACTGGTGGGTAAAAATGACAGTAAATAATGCTTTGATTATTCTCGGGCAATCGGTCAAGGGGTAACCGCACGCCGCACTTTAGTGTAGTCCAGGTTGTTTTAGTTTTTCAGGTCAGAACTATAGATGAGCTTCTCAATTGTTCTTCAACTAACCATTATCAGTAGCATACGTATAGTCGATTCCAACAGCAAAGTCAAAATCAACACCCATTCCAGGACTAACAACAATCCCTTCAAAATGTCCGTTAATGTCAATGTTAACCACCACACTGCAACCAACAACAAACCCGGCACTGGCAGCGATAGACCATCCCAGCCCATTGAGATCAACCGGTTTGGGTAGCCATATCCCCAATTCAATTCCTGCCTCACCGCCTATTGAAGCGCCTAAAGAGCCGCCTACTGCATACAAATTGGCACTATGGTCCGCTTCATGCAGATTAAACGCTGCGTTAATACTACACTGACCACCGAAAAACAATTCTCCTCCTCCTCCGCCTCCTACGGTAAATGACTTGAATCCATTTTTAATCGCTTCTGCAGTTAATCCAACCTCGTCGGCTTTTTTCTTTGCCTCATCCCATCCATTCTTACCTTTCTCAGTAACGGAACTGGCAACCTTAGCCATCTTCGATATCAACTCTTCGAATCTTTTTATATCGTTTTCAGTTTCCTCTATTAATTTATTCTTGAAACCGTTATGAGCGAGTTCTTCATTTAATGTACTTTCCGCTTGTTTGATTGCTGTTTGGCCAATTTTAGCTATTGCTGCAGGTTCAACGCTTTGCTCAGAATTTTTTGCGTCTTCAATGACTTTATATATCTCTTCAGAAGCAGTTTTGTTAACTTCATTTCCAAGTTTATCAAGTTTTTTATTGAGGTCTTTAAAAATACCGCCAATTCCGGATGTCGCTTTGTTAAAAATATTCATAATTTCCTCTTTCTATTCTTTTGTTTCGTAAAAATAATTTTAGGTTTACGTATACAGTCGTTTATTTATACTCATCTCAAAATTGTTTTCGGCAATAATCCAAAAACAATTTTGCCCGAGTAAAGTCCTCGGCGTTTTTCAGTCCGGGGAAAGTCCTCGGCGCCTTTTGTCCGGGGATAACTGCAAGCAAGATTTGCTTTTTTGAGAAGCTAAAAACCAAATCGGTTTTAGTATAGAGTCAAAATTGACAGATTCCTTGCTGACAACTTTCATGCTGAATCGTTTTAGGTAACCCTTCCTTTCCTCCACCTTGTTGTTGAATTAACCTCAACATATAGAACAAGTTTTATGCCAAATTGGCACTTAAATTCTTATTGATTTTGTGAGTATGTACAAGAGTCTCTTAAATAAGCAAATTGACATCAATTTAATCTATTCTTGAACAATGTTATATTCTGCTTGTGATCGTGGTGGAGTATATTTTACAATGAAAAGTGCGCCATGTCACACTTTTGTTTGTCACAATTTTGTGACATGGCACAGTGTTTTTTAAAGGTAAACTGGGCTAGATTTTATCTATTCCAAGTGGTTCTATAAATCATTCATAATGGATGATTTATCAGGTTTTGCATTCTCGGACAGCTTGTTAAGGTGAGATATCAAACTGCTTTCTGATTTTACGACAAGTTAAGATTTGACATGGGTAGGATTTTAGATAGGATAATCAAAGATCCCGGCAGAACTATATTATTCTGATTAATAGATAAAACTTTGTGGTATCACTATCGAGAATTTGTCCGGTTATTGATTAGATTTGTTTCAGATAATAAACTGAATAAATTTTAAATGTTTGTAACTGACGTGGGGATGTACTTGAAAAACAGAGAAATGTTAAACACGATATTTGTATCAATATTTTAATAAATAGGGAGAGATATAATGAATGTACCTGATATTATAAAAGTAAAAGAACATCTTGATGAACTGAAAGGGAAAGGGTTGATAAATGAGTGGGAGCTTCCCTATGAAAATCTATTAACACGGTTAACCGCTGCAGTTTTTTTCCTAGAGACTGTGGATGAATCAAAACTTGAAGAAATATGGAAAGAACTGGACAAACATCCAAGACTGGCATACAGAAAAAATGAAGAGAAGAAACTTTCACAACTGGAATGGAGAGTCGAATTTAATAAGAACTTTGAATTGTAAAGAATAACAGGGACATGTTCCTCCATTATTAAGAAGATAAGTAATCTAAATTAACGTTCTTAAATTTATTCAAATGTTATTGATTTGTGTGTCACTTTTCCTGCACGTTAAATTAATGCGGTTAAAGACAAAAAAATAAAATTCTTAACTGGTTAGTCAAGAATATGCTTAATTGCGAGAGATGCCCCTTTGCACTGTAAAACATATTTCCTGCCAGCCTTTATACGAACACTTCAATAATCATCAGATTACTCCTTTGCTTTTAGCAAATATACTTCCTGCCCCATAAATAAAACTTGTCTGTTAATGATATGCTTGAATCTTACTAAAAAGAAATGGTATCATTAATGACTTATTGTTTTTATAAAAATATTTTGCCAATTTTGGCAAAAAAATGAATAATTATTCATCTCATCCATGCAAACGGCATGGCTGGATGTGGAAGCTTGCGGTGAACTATTTAGGAAATAAACGAACTGTTTGCTAATGCATGCATAATGGGCAAACTAAGGGAATAAAAATGACTCAACATTCAGGAAAAGGCGACTATCGTAAAATATTGGAAAGTGCGTATACGGAACTGAAGAAGACACGTTCAGAACTCCAAGCCTTTAAAGATGCCCAGAACGAGCCAATAGCTATTATCGGGATGGGATGTCGTTTTCCCGGTGGGGTAGATAATCCTGAAACATACTGGCAATTATTACGTAATGGAGTAGACGCTATTACAGAAATCCCCAGAGACCGCTGGGATATAGACGCATACTACGATCCTGACCCTGAAGCACCCGGAAAAATGTACACTCGGTATGGCGGATTTCTTGAAGGGATCGACCGATTTGATACAGAATTTTTTGGTATATCACCCCGGGAATCCTTACATATTGATCCTCAGCAGCGTCTTCTTTTAGAGGTAAGTTGGGAGGCACTGGAGAATGCAGGATTAGTGCCGGGCAAGTTGAGTGGCAGTAATACCGGTGTGTTCGTAGGGCTTTTTATGGATGACTATGCCCAGAGGAGTTTTTTTACTGGTAGTCCTGCCGATGTTGATGCCTATAACTGTTTAGGTATCTTACGAGGGATGGCAGCTGGACGATTGGCTTATTTTTATGATCTAAAGGGGCCTACGATGCAGCTGGATACCGCCTGTTCAACTTCATTGCTGGCATTTCATCAGGCTTGCCAGAGTCTCCGTGCCGGAGAATCCAGTTTAGCGCTGGCAGGTGGAGTAAATCTTATGCTCTCATCGGAAGTAACTGTTGGTCTCTGCAAATTGAAAGCAGTGGCTCCTGATGGACGGTGTAAGACCTTTGACGCGCGTGCGGACGGTTATGTACGGGGAGAAGGATGCGGGATAGTGGTGCTCAAGCGCATGTCTGATGCTGTTTCGGATGGTGATAGGATCCTTGCAGTGATTCGCGGATCCGCAGTAAATCATGATGGGCGCAGTAATGGCCTTACTGCTCCTAATGGCACCGCACAGGAAGCGGTAATTCGAAAGGCATTGGAAAATAGTCGTGTTGATCCGCTGGATATTCAATACGTGGAAACTCACGGTACCGGGACACCTCTGGGTGATCCTATAGAAGTTCTTGCCCTTAACGAGGTATTGTGCAAAGGTCGGTCCAGGGATGAGAGTCTCGCCATCGGTTCGGTGAAGACAAATTTTGGACATCTGGAAACGGCAGCAGGAGTTGCTTCTCTAATGAAGGTTGTACTGTCTCTGCACCATGGAGAAATACCACCTCATCTTCATTTAAAAGAGCCGAACACCCATATTCCATGGGAGAAGATCCCCATTGTGGTGCCTACAGAACTAACTCAAATGATGGTAAGAGAGAAACCGCGTCTGGCCGGTGTCAGTTCGTTTGGTATGACAGGGACAAATATCCATGTAATACTGGAGGAAGCATCCGTTCAATCCAGATTTCCGATTTCCTGTTCTGAAAAGAAAGAACGGGAGGAACAGAATAAAGAATCAAAAATCCCGATGGAACGCCCGTTCCATATACTGACCTTGTCAGCGAAAAGTGAAGATGCTCTCATCTTACAGGCAGGCAGGTATGAGGAGTTTATATCCAACCATCCGGATATTTCCCTGGCAGATCTATGTTTTACCGCAAACACGGGACGCACCCATTTCCCTCATCGCCTAGCTGTTGTGGTGGAAAACCCAGGGCAGTTGCGGGAAGAACTGGGTCGTTTTGCCGCACGGAATAAATCTTCCGTACAAAGTTCAGTACATGTTCAGGAACAGAAGGTTCCAAAAGTAGCTTTTTTATTCACGGGTCAGGGGTCACAGTATGTTGGTATGGGTCGGGAGCTTTACGAAACAGAACCGGTATTTCAAAAAACCTTTGATCGCTGTGATGATATCCTGCGCGATTCTCTGGAGCAGCCGTTATTGGATGTACTTTATCCAGTGAGCAATAAAGTGAGTGGGGACGAGGATACTGCTTTACATAGTACTGCCTATACCCAGCCAGCCCTTTTTGCCCTGGAATATGCACTCACCAGGATGTGGCAATCCTGGGGTGTAAGCCCTGACGTTGTCATAGGGCATAGTGTGGGTGAATATGTTGCTGCCTGTATTGCCGGTGTTTTCAGTCTGGAAGATGGATTGAAACTGATTGCTGCCCGTGGGCGTTTCATGCAGACACTCTGTGAAGAGGGTGATATGTTGGTCCTGTCGGTAAATGAAACAAGAGCAACCGAAATAATTAAACCTTACACCCGGGACGTTTCAATTGCCGCTATTAACGGACCGGAAAATATAGTCATTTCCGGAAAACACGAAGCTATGGATACCATTATGTCTCTCTTGAATAAAGAAGGCGTCATGGCGAAACGTTTAACAGTTTCTCATGCATTTCATTCTCCTATGATGGAACCGATGTTGACGGAATTTGAACGTATTGCTTCCGAAGTCACGTATACAAGGCCCTGCTTACCACTCTGCTCCAATGTTACCGGAGAAATGGTTAACGATGAAATTGCCACTCCCGCGTACTGGTGTCGTCATGTACGTCAACCGGTTCGCTTTGCTGCCGGCATAGAGACATGTTATAAGCTAGGGTATGAAATATTTCTGGAAATCGGTCCGAAACCGTCCTTGTCAGCTATGGGTAGACAATGTCTTCCTGGAAATGTGGGCGTCTGGCTGCCCAGTCTCCGCCAGAGAGGGAACGATTGGCATACGTTACTTCAAAGTTTAGTAGAATTATATGTGCGTGGTGTTCCAGTAGACTGGTCCGGTTTTGAAAAAAATTATTCACGAAGAAAAATATCATTGCCGACTTATCCGTTTCAAAAGGATCGTTTCTGGATTGACGAACGATTACCTGGAACTATCCACGTTAGAGATAATATCCCTGGAAATACCATACACCCTTTGCTGGGACAAAGGCTTTCTCTGCCTGACACTCAGGAAATACATTATGAAAACAGACTTAGTGCATCTTCTCCCTCCTGGCTGTCGGATCACCGCGTTCACCAGCAGGTAGTTCTGCCAGGTGCCGCTTTTCTGGAAATAGGAGTGGCTGCTGGAGTAAATTGTGTAAACACTAACGAATTGATTATCAAAGACGTCGCTTTCGATAAAGCATTCATTTTGCCGGAAGATGAATTATCAAAAGTACACGTACGAGTGTTTTCCGGTGATGAGGGAGGATATGGTTTTAAAATTTTCAGATTGAACGGCTCTGACTGGATACTTCATGCTTCCGGTAAGATTATGGGTAAAGCAAAAGAAACTCAATTAGCCCGGATTGACCTGGCACAATTAAAGAGAAGATGTACCAGGGACCTTTCCGTTGAAGAACACTACCGGAATTGTGAAAAGAAAGGACTGTATTACGGTACTGATTTCCAGGCGATTGAACAAATCTGGCAGGGAAAGAGTGAGGCGTTGGGACAAGTGCAATTACCCGACCATCTTGTTTCTGATACAGAAAATTACACACTGCATCCGGCCTTACTTGACGCCTGTTTCCAGGTAGCGATAGCCGCTTTCCCTATTGAGCCTGATACCACATATTTACCGATTCATGTAAACGAATTACAGGTTTTTCGCAAGGCAGAAGCAAAGGTCTGGTCTTATGCGAAACTGACTGAAACTCACAAAGAAGCACAGGTTTTAACGGGAGATATAGATCTCTATAATGAGCAAGGCATGATAATCGCCCAGGTGAAAGGATTGACCGTCAAGCGTGTTAACGTTGATTCCTTGCGTCAGAGCATACAAAAGGATGATGAGCTATTATATAACATCGCCTGGCAGCCGACACCCCGGGAAGCTGACATTGATACAATGTTATTTGAACAAACTGGAATCTGGTTAATCTTTACGGAGTCTGACTGCATTGGTATCAAATTGCTAGAACGTCTAAGGATCAAAGGGGAAAACGGTATATTAGTCTCTTCAGGGAAAACGTATGCGAAAATTGCTCAAGATCATTATCAAATTAACCCATCGAAACCTCAGGATTTTCAACGTCTGCTCCAGGAACAAGTCGATGAACAACAATTATCCTGCAGGGGAATTGTCTATGTCGGGGATAGTGTGCATACTGACCCTGTCCAGGCAGCACTGAATCATTGTGAATACCTTTTACATCTTGTACAAACGATTATCCAGATGGAGTGGGTGCATTCGCCTCGCTTATGGATAGTGACGCGAAATTGTCAGCCGGTTTCTTCTGATTCATTGAGTACTTTGCAGGTTCAGCAAGCCCCTCTATGGGGCATGGGGCGAGTCATTGCATCAGAACATCCCGAACTCCACTGCGTACTCATAGATTTAGATCCGGCTTCATCGGAAAATGAGATTGAAACTCTTTTTGAAGAGATCTGGTGTCCCACTCAGGAAAACCAACTGGCATGGAGACACAGTTCCCGTTATGTTGCCAGGCTGAAGCGTTATGCCCTCCCGCTGAGTGTAACATCAAATGAACCATTCCTGATCAAGACAACGCACCCCGGACTTCTGGATAAGCTGGCTTTTGTTCCCATGCAGTGTCGTCATCCGCAAGCGGGAGAGGTCGAAGTCCAGGTTCATGCCACAGCGCTCAATTTCAGGGATGTTTCCAACGCGTTGGGTATTCTCAAAGAATATGAACAGAAACTGGGTTTGAAGTCAGGGTCGATATCAGGTACGACGTTTGGTTTTGAATGTGCAGGCAAGATAACCGCAGTTGGAGAAAACGTTTCGGATTTCGTGATTGGTGATGAAGTGATGGGATTGGTTTCCGATGGTCTGAGTAGCATTGTTTATGCAAAAGCAGACATGCTTATGCAAAAGCCGGATTATATCAGTTTTGAAGAGGCCACGACCATTCCTGTAGTTTTTTTAACCAGTTACTATGGGTTACATCACCTGGCAAAGATACAACCTGGGGAACGTATATTGATTAATGCCGCCGCTGGTGGAGTTGGTTTGTCAGCGATTCAGATAGCACAGCGTGCCGGGGCTGAAATCTTTGCCACCGCCAGCCGCGCTAAATGGGATTTTCTCAAATCAATAGGAGTTAAACATGTCATGGATTCCCGCAGCCTTGATTTTGCCGAAGAAATTATGACGATTACCGGGGGACATGGCGTAGATATTGTACTCAACAGCTTAAGTAATGAGTTTATTGAAAAAAGCTTTTCCGTACTGCGGACGGGGGGGCGCTTTATAGAGATTGGTAAAATTGATATTTGGGATGAACAGAAAGTAAGAGAACTGAGGCCGGATGCCACTTATTTCCATTTCGATCTGAAAGAAAATATTGAACACGAACCACAGTTAATTACTACAATGTTAAAAAATCTAAGACAAGCATTTCAAACAGGTGAATTACAACCACTACATCATAAAGTATTTCAGATTGAAAAGGTTGTGGATGCTTTCAAGTATATGGCTCAAGCCAGGCATATTGGGAAAGTGGTGATTTCACAATCAGATCGGTTGGTTAAGCTGCAAATGCCGGAAGTCTTCCGTGGGGACTGTTCTTATCTTATCACAGATAGTTCTTATCTTATCACAGGAGGGTTGGGTGCCCTGGGGATTACTATGGCCGAATGGCTGGTAGCACGGGGAGCACGCCATATAATATTGACGAGTCGTCGTTCACCCCGGGATTCTGTGTTAACTACTATCAAACAATTAGAACAACAGGGTACTCGTGTCCTTATTCTACAGGCAGACATTTCTCAACAAGAGGAAGTTGCCAGCCTACTTGCTGAAATTAACAAAAGTTTTCCTCCTTTGCGCGGTATTATTCATGCTGCCGGTGTTCTGGATGACGGGGTATTGTTGCAGCAAAATAGAGAGCGTTTCAACCGGGTAATGTCCCCCAAAGTGGCAGGAGCCTGGCATTTGCACACATTGACTCAAGACATGCCGTTAGATTTTTTTGTCTGTTTTTCCTCTGTCGCTTCATTATTGGGTTCATCAGGCCAGGCGAATTATGCTGCTGCCAATGCGTTCATGGATACATTAGCTCATTACCGTCAGGCACAAGGTTCACTCGCTTTGAGTATCAACTGGGGACCATGGGCAGGAGGAGGAATGGCCGCAGAACTGGAAAGTCATGATATCAGCAATTTTACCAGCCGTGGGTTTGGAACCATTGCCCCGAATAAGGGGATGCAAATATTGGAGGCAGTGTTGAAAAACGATGCTGCACAGGTTGGTGTATTCCCCATAGATTGGTCCAGGTTTTCGCAACAATTCCAAGCGAATAATGTTCCGCCAATTTTATCAGAATTAGTTGTAGAAACAGATACGCAAGAACAAGGTACACAGAGACAAAATATGTTGAAAAAATTAAAAACGGCTTCTTCTCAGGAACGATATGAAATTATCATGACGTATCTTCAAGAGCAGGTTGCCGATGTGCTTAAGCTTCCCTCAGAGCAAATGGATAGTCGATTATCCTTAATTTCCATGGGGTTGGATTCACTGATGGCCCTTGAATTGAGAAACCGTTTAGATTATGACCTGGATATCAATATTCCGGTAGTCAGGTTCTTAGAAAAAGTCAGTGTTGAGAATCTGGGAGAACTGGTGGCTGAAAAATGGAAAAAAACTCAATCGTCTTTAAAAGAGACAGAATCGGAGATGCCAAAACAAAATCAGCATGAATCTGACAACTGGGTTGATATAAAACTATGAACATCTCTCATGTCCTTCAAGATTTGATTAAACGTGGAGCTAAGTTATGGACAGAAGAGGAGCAGCTTCGTTGCCAGGGTCCTGGGGAGGTATTAACGCCTGAAGTATTAGCAATCCTGAAACAACATAAAAATGAATTTCTGGATTTATTACGTGAGAACACCTCGAAACATGATGAGTATCCACTTTCTCATGGTCAACAGGCTTTGTGGTTTCTCAATCAGGATGCGAAAGAGAGTGCAGCATACAACACTGCAGCTTCATTACGTATTTGCTCGCCGTTGAATGTCGCGGCCATGAAAAGCACATTCCAGTATCTGGTAGATCGTCATCCCATGCTGCGAGCTTATTTTCCGGTTCATGAAGGTAAACCACTCCAAAAGATTCGAGAAAATCAAAATGTAAATTTTAAAATCGTAGACGCTTCTGACGTTAGTGAAGAACAGCTAAGACAGCAGGTGGTCCAGACGTACCAGCAACCATTTGATCTGGAAACCGGTCCCCTCTTGCGGATTCACCTGTTCCGTCGTACTGAAGAAGATCATCTGTTGTTGATCACCGTACATCATATCGTCTTTGATGCCTGGTCAGGATGGCTCTTTATGGATGAGTTCAGTAAAGCCTATTCTTCAATAACAGCCGGAAAAACTCCATCTTTGGCGCCGTTACAGCATAATTACCAGAATTATATACAGTGGCAGACAGATATGCTGGCGGGACCTGAAGGAGAAAAACTATGGCAGTACTGGCAAAAAAAACTGGCAGGAGAAATTCCTGTATTACAATTGGCCACGGACAGACCCCGGCCTCCCGTACAGACATTTCACGGTGCAACCATCGGTTTTTCTATTGATGAGACATTAACGCGACAATTAAGAGAGTTGGCACGGATAGAGGGAACAACATTGTTCACGGTATTGATGGCTGCCTTTAATGTTCTGCTCCATCGTTACACGGGACAGGACGATATCATTGTCGGTTCTCCCACAGTGGGTAGAGATAACAGAGATTTTACCGGTATTGCAGGATATTTTGTCAATCCGGTAGTAATCCGTACCGATTGTGCGGACAAGCCCACCTTCCGGTCTTTTCTCCGTCAGGTGAGTGACACAGTACTGGAGGCTATCGAGCACCAGGATTTCCCATTCCCGCTATTGGTTGAACGTCTGCAGCCAACACGCTCTTCCGGTTTTTCGCCGCTTTTCCAGGTAGATTTTGCTTTACAAAGGGCTCAGGTTGGAGATTTTACCAACCTCCTCGATGTGAATGAGGAAACAGCAGTTACAATGAACTGGGGTGGTCTGGAAGTAAAACCCTTTGTAATACCTCAGCAGGAAGGGCAGTTTGATCTGACGTTAGAGATATTCGAGTTGGAGAACTCTCTGGCAGGTTATCTTAAGTACAATGTTGATCTGTTCGATGAAGATACCATTAAATGTATGGCCGGACACTTTGATGTATTGGTTAGAGGTATTGTACAGAATCCTACACAACGGGTTACTCTGTTACCGCTACTTCCGCAAGAAGAACAGCTACAGCTACAGGCTTGGAATCTGACAGATACTGTTTACCCTAAAGATAAAACTATAGTAGATCTGTTCCAGGAGCAGGTAGAAAAGACGCCGGATAATATTGCGGTTGTTTTTGAAGACCAGCAGTTAACCTATCAGGAACTCAATCGAAAAGCGAATCAACTTGCCCATTACCTGCTCAATCTCAAAACCGACACAGATAACAGTCCCTTGATATCCGATAACTGTTTAGTGGGAATCTGCGTGGAACGTTCTCTGGATATGGTAATTGGACTACTGGGTATCCTGAAGTCGGGATGTGCATATGTTCCGCTTGACCCGGAGTATCCTGAACATCGTTTGCAGTTTATGCTGGAAGACAGTCAAGTTTCTGTATTGTTAAGCCAAAGTAATTTATTAGATAGATTGCCAGATGTAGGGGCATCCCTACGTGGTTGCCCAAGACTAAAGGTACTGTGCCTGGATAGTGATTGGGTAAATATTGCAAATTGTTCTGCTGAAGATCCAACAAGGCAAAGCAAGCCAGAGCATTTAGCGTATGTGATTTATACGTCGGGTTCGACGGGAGTGCCGAAGGGAACACTGCTGACCCATAAAAGTTTGAGCAATTACCTGTATTGGGCACTTAATGAGTATAATCCAGCTCAGGGAGTTGGTGTGCCGGTTCAATCCTCTATTGGATTTGACGCAACTATTACAAGCTTATACTTACCCATTATAAGTGGAACACGAGCCATTCTCATACCTGAAAAACAGGAGCTTAATAACCTTGCAGAAATATTGCGTTACTCCAACCGGTTGGGCTTAATAAAAATAACCCCTGCTCATTTAGAAGTATTGAACCAGCAACTTGAAAAAACCGAGTTTGCTCAATCAGCTTATGCATTAATTATTGGTGGAGAGGCACTCACAACGAGTCAAATTCAACCCTGGTTGACTCATGCACCACAAGTTCGTTTGATAAATGAGTACGGTCCGACTGAATCGGTAGTGGGGTGCTGTATCTATGACGCCATGGGACAAACTGATTTACCGGGTAATGTTCCTATTGGCCGTCCAATAGCTAACACTAAAATCTACATATTAGATTCTAACCTCAACCCAACTCCGAAAGGGATTCCCGGAGAACTTTGCATTGCCGGTGCCGGATTAGCCAGAGGTTACCTCAATCGCCCTGACTTAACCGCGGAAAAATTCATCGAAGTTGAACTCTTTGGCAAAAGTGAGCGTCTTTACAAAACAGGAGACATTGCCCGCTGGCTTCCTGACGGTAATTTGGAATATCTTGGTCGTCTGGATAACCAAATCAAACTCAGAGGCTTCCGCATCGAACTTGGTGAGATTGAATCCACTTTGAGTCAGCATCAGGTGATTCGGGAAGCAGTTGTGGTTTATTATGATAAAGAAGATAATCCCCGTTTAGTCGCTTATGTCACCTTAGTAATGCCTATTGACGATGTAGCAGGAGTTCTGCGTGAATGGCTAAAGGAGCGGTTACCGGAGTATATGGTACCGGTCAGTTTTACTGTGCTGGATACAATGCCATTGACGCCGAATGGTAAGATCGATCGGAAGTTACTTCCGGCACCTGATTCTCTGATATTTGCAGACAGTTACGAAGCCGCGCGCACAGACTCTGAACAACGCCTGGTTGAAGTGTGGGGTAGTGTACTCAAACAGTCGGGTATTGGTATTCACGACAATTTCTTCGAGCTTGGTGGTGATTCCATTCTCAGCATTCAGATTGTCGCACGTGCCCGTGAGGCTGGCCTGGGACTCAGCTCACGTGATGTATTCCAATACCAGACCATTGCCGAGTTGGCACACGTAGTGCAACCGGTGAAAATATTTATGGCGGAACAGGGCCTCGTCTCAGGTGAAGTACCGCTCATCCCGATACAAAAGTTTTTCTTTGCCGGTCATACGTCTGAGCCCTGGCACTTCAATCAGGCGATACTCTTATCCGTTCCTGATGGCGTATCCGAGGCCGCTCTTCGTAAAGCATTGGAAGCAGTTCTTCAGCATCACGATGTCCTGCGTATGCGCTATCGTCACAAGAACGGAAAGTGGCACCAGAATCATACAGCACCTGGAGATGGGCCTCCATTTCATCGTGAAGACCTGAACCACGTACAGGAAGAACAACAAGCACAGGAGCTGAGTAAACGCGCAGACTTCTGGCAGTCAAGTCTGGATTTGGAGAAAGGTCCTCTTATGCGCCTGGTTCTTTTCAAAATGGGCAAAGAATCCCGTCTTCTCTGGTGTATCCACCATCTGGTTGTAGATGGTGTTTCCTGGCGTATCCTGCTTGAAGATTTACACACCGCTTACCAACAGGCAATAGTTGACAAATCAATCAAACTGCCTGCTAAAACAAGTGCCTTCAAAGTGTGGGCCGAGCGACTCTGCAAATGGAAAGATACAGAATCCTTTATAGTAGAAGCAGAGCATTGGCGTACCCTTCCGGTGTCAACGCCTTTACCCATGGATAATCCAACATGCAGCAACTGTGTAGCCGACACCCAACACTACACGATCAGTTTTACGGCTGAGATAACCCAAAAGCTACTTAAAGAAGCACCTGCGGCGTACCGTACCCAGATTAATGACCTTTTATTGACAGCACTGCTGCTCTCCTTGCATGATTGGACGAGGCAGCAACACCACCTGATAGACCTTGAGAGTCACGGACGTGCTGATCTGTTTGATGATATAGACCTGTCTCGCACCGTCGGTTGGTTTACTTCAATCCATACCATCTCTCTCGGGCTGCCTGCAGGAGGGGATCTTGGGGAGACACTCAAATCTATCAAAGAGCAACTCCGCAAGGTCCCCCATGAGGGTGTCGGGTATGGCGTACTGCGTTATCTGTGCGGAGAAACCCTGCCCCGGGGGAAAATCCTTTTTAATTACCTGGGACAATTTGACCAGAGTGTGCAGGATACTGACTGGGATTTTGCGGCAGAAGAGAGTGGACAGGCATACAGCCTGCAGGGAGAACGCGAACATATTATTGAAATCAACGGACAGGCGATCAAAGGTTGTCTCAACCTGACCTGGAGTTACAGCAGAGAGCAATACCGGGAGAAAACTATCCGAAGCCTGGCCGACAACTACCGGAAGTACCTTCATCTCCTGATTGACAACTGTAGCAAACACATTGGGTATACCCCGACAGACTTTCCGCTTGCCACACTTAATCAGGCCCGGATTGACAACTTTGTTCAGTCCTACGGCAAAAACATAGCCGACCTCTATCCTCTTTCCCCTATGCAGCAGGGAATGCTCTTTCATACCCTCTATGCGCCGGAGAGCGGAGTGTACTTTGAGCAATTACATTTCTGTATAGAGGGGGATATGAAACCTGATGTCTTCCGTCAGGCATGGCAACGTCTTATAGACCGTCATGCTATCTTGCGTACTGCTTTCCTGCACGAGGGTGATAAACCTCTACAACTGGTATGTAGCAAAGTTCAAGTTCCATGGGAATACTTTGATTGGCATGAATTATCACCTGAAGAGCAACAGGAGCAGTTAGAAACTCTGTTGCATAATGAACGTGAACAGGGCTTCAAACTCAGCCGGGCACCCCTGATGCGCATGCACCTTATCAGGGAAACAGAATCCCGACACCGGTTTGTGTGGAATCTTCACCATCTGCTTATGGACGGGTGGTGTTTGTCGATTTTGTTCACAGAATTAATGGATACCTATCATGCATATGCGCAGGGACAGACACCCGTTCTGCCCCCTGTGCGTCCGTATCGTGACTATATCACGTGGTTAAGCAAACAAGATCAAAAAGACGCAAAACGGTACTGGCAGGAACAACTGCAGGGTTTCATTACACCTACACCGCTGCCAATTGGGCAGTATAGCCATAGTCAAGCCCGGTATCGGGAGGTGAGCATAACCTTAGACTCACACCTGAGTCAACAGTTAGATAAATTTAGCCGTGAGCATCGTCTGACGCTCAGCACCCTTGTACAGGGTGCCTGGGCAGCATTGTTAATGCGTTATAGTGGGGAAAGCGACGTGGTATTCGGGGTAACCACGTCAGGGCGTAATGTGCCGATAGGAGGTGTAGACCGTATGGTGGGGCTGTTTATCAACACAATGCCGCTACGGATCAAAGAGGAGGGAGAGGATCTTATTGCCTGGTTACAGGCCATCCAGGAGCGCCAACAGCAGAATAATCCGTATGCCTATACGTCACTGGTGGACATTCAAGACTGGAGCGATGTCCCCAATGGTGTTGCCCTGTTTGAATCCCTTATTGTATTTGAAAATTATCCGATGGATGAAAAACTCAGGCAACCGGGCGTTCAATCACTCAAGATAACGGATTTTCAAGTCATTGAATATACCAATTATCCTCTTACCCTTGCAGTAATACCGAAACAACAACTTCACTTTAAACTGACGTATGACAGTAACCGTTTCAGTGAAGAGAGTATGGAACGGATGGTAGCACACGTTTCCAATTTGCTGGAGGGAATAGTGACTAATCCGGGGTATACAATATCTCAACTACCGCTTTTGACAGAAACGGAAACACAACTATTACAGGCCTGGAATGAAACGGAGGTTGAGTATCCAACAGATAAAACCATAGTGGATCTGTTCCAGGAGCAGGTAGAGAAAACACCGGATAATATTGCGGTCGTCTTTGAAGGCCAGAAGTTTACGTATCAGGAGCTCAATGGGAAGGCGAATCAGCTTGCCCATTACCTGTTCAGCCTCAAGACCGAAACTGATAATTGTTTAGTGGGTATCTGTATGGATCGTTCGTTGGAGATGGTGATTGGACTATTAGGTATACTTAAGGCAGGTGGGGCGTATGTGCCGCTTGATCCTGAGTATCCTGAACACCGTTTACAGTACATGCTGGAGGATTCAAAGGTAGAGATGTTGTTAACGCAAAGTCACTTCCTTGAACAATTACCAGCCGGACAAGCGAAGGTAGTGTGCATTGACAGTGAGTGGGGAAATATTACACATTATTCTGATAAAAACCCAACAAGAAAAAGTGGGCCTGAGAGTATGGCTTATGTGATTTATACGTCAGGTTCGACTGGGCTGCCGAAGGGAGTGATGATTAGGCATAACAGCCTTACTAACTTGATTTATTGGCATAATCAACAATTTAATGTTACTCAATTAGACAAAGCAACACTGTTAGCAGGAATGGCATTTGATGCTTCCTGTTGGGAACTGTGGCCTTATCTTAGTGTAGGTGCCTGTGTTTATCCCGTTAAGGCTGAAACAGTTGCTTCTTCTGGTGTCACACTTAAAGAGTGGTTCGACGAAAAACAAATAACAATGACTTTTCTACCAACTCCACTTTTGGAGAGTTTTCTCACAGAAATATGGCAAAACAAGACACTGAGAAGAATTTTGACTGGTGGAGATACTTTGCACACGTATTTGCCTTCGGAATGTCATTTTGACCTCTATAATAACTATGGGCCAACCGAGAATACGGTTGTGACAACGTCGGGAAAAGTGCCTCATAAAGAGGTAGCACATCTGGATAATCAAGAATTTCCTTCTATTGGCAAGCCCATTGCCAACACTCAAATATATATTTTAGACATAAATCAAAAACCAACTCCTATCGGTATACCGGGAGAGCTGTGCATAGCTGGTATTAGATTAGCCAGAGGCTACCTCAACCGCCCGGACCTTACAGCAGAGAAATTTATCGAAGTTGAACTCTTTGGTAAAAGTGAGCGCATTTATAAGACCGGTGACATGGTACGCTGGCTCCCTGATGGGAATCTGGAATTCCTTGGCCGCCTGGATAATCAAATTAAACTCAGGGGATTCCGTATTGAATTGGGAGAAATTGAATCTACGTTGTCTCAACACGAGGTCGTACAACAATCTGTAGTGGTGCTTCAAGGCAACGACGGTGAAAAACGTATGATAGCCTATATTACCATGAACGATGGGCAGTTAAGAGTGAACAGAAGTGAAGTATTATTAACTGATAACCGCACACTGATAACTGAACTTCGTTCCTGGCTCAAGACCAGGTTGCCGGAGTATATGGTGCCGTCCGGCTTTACGGTTCTGGATACTATGCCTTTAACTCAGAATGGCAAGATTGATCGGAAAAAACTTGAGACGATAGATATTGGGTATCGTGGGCCGGAGGAGAGCTATGTTGCACCGCGAACACCGGACGAAGAATTGTTGAGCGTTATCTGGGCGAACGTATTGAGTTTTGAACGAGTAGGTATCCATGACAACTTCTTTGAACTGGGTGGGCATTCACTGTTAGCAACGAAACTTGTCTCTCGCATTCGTGAAAGTTTTGGGGTTGAAATGCCGCTGCCGATAGTCTTTGAGCATCCCATCCTTCAGGATCAGGCGGCGTGGCTTGATCATCAACAGCACCCGAATGAATTACCCCCAATCGTTCCTCTTTCTGACGGCGAACCTATTGTCCTGTCTTTTGCCCAGCAACGGTTATGGTTCCTGGCACAAATGGAAGGGCAAAGTGCGACCTATAATATGCCTGCAGCCCTGTATCTTAAGGGTGAACTGGATCATGCAGCACTTGAGAGATCAATGGAGACACTTATCAAACGCCACGACAGTTTGCGATTGTGTTTTCCGGTTGTCGACGGAGAGGCAACGGTAAAACTCTTAGATGTTTATAATCCGTTTACCTTCACAGATCTAAGTGGTTTATCAGATGATGAGCAACAACATCAAAGGGAGGTACTGATTGAAAATCATGCACAAACTCATTTTGATATAACTACCGGTCCGTTACTCCGTCTGCACCTGATCAAACTTAGTGATAAAGAACATATTCTACTGTTCAATATGCACCATATTATCAGTGATGGCTGGTCAATAGGAGTATTGATTCGGGAATGGAGGGCGCTATATAGTGCTTATTATCGTGACGAGGACGCAGAACTACCGAAACTGTCGATCCAATACACGGATTACTCAGTCTGGCAGAGAGCGTGGCTATCTGGTGAAGTACTTGAACAGCAATTGACATACTGGCAAGAGAAACTGTCCGGTGCTCCTGAATTATTGGAATTACCCACTGACTTTCAGCGTCCTGCCGTGATGAGTTACCGGGGAGATCACTTGCAGTCTAAGGTATCGGTGGGACTTACTGAACGCCTTAAACATCTGAGCAGAGAGCGGGGAGTTACTCTGTACATGACCTTGCTGACCACGTTTAACATTCTCCTGTATCGTTACAGTGGTCAAAAGGATATTCTCGTTGGAACTCCCATTGCCAATCGCACTCACTACAAAACAGAGGACTTAATTGGATTTTTTGTTAATACACTAGTGTTACGTACTCGTATCAAACCGGCACATCCAATAACTGAACTGTTGGAACAGATAAGACAAACGGCGCTGGAGGCGTATGCCCATCAGGATATACCGTTTGAATACCTGATTGAACAATTAAATCCAACCCGTAGTCTTAGTCATTCACCGCTTTTCCAGGCTATGTTCGTACTTCAGAATGCACCCATGGGAACACTTGATCTTGAGGGCCTGGAAGTATCTCTCCTTGAACAGAAGAATACTACGACCAAGTTTGACATTACGCTGAGCATAGAAGAGCAGGGGGATGAATTGGTATGTGATTGGGAATACTGTACGGACTTGTTCCACCAGAAAACCATAGAACGGATGATAGAACATTTCAAAATCCTCTTAGATGGCGTTGTAAATAATCCTGAACAATCAGTCTCGCAATTACCTCTATTGACAGAAACGGAAATTCAACAATTGCAGTCATGGAATCAAACGGAAACCGATTACCAGAAAGACAAAACTATTGTAGATTTATTTCAGGAACAGGTGGAAAAGAATCCTGAGAATATTGCGGTGGTTTTTGAAGACCAACAACTGAACTATCAAGAACTGAATACGAAAGCAAATCAGTTGGCACATTATTTAATGACCCTGGGGGTTGGGGCTGAAACCCTGGTAGGGATTTGTGTCGAGCGTTCTTTAGAGATGGTGATTGGTTTGTTGGGTATTTTGAAGGCGGGTGGTGCTTATGTGCCTCTTGATCCGGATTATCCCCTTTCGCGCCTACAGTTCATTTTAGAAGATTCAGAGGTAGTTGTGTTGTTAAGCCAAAGCAATTTATTAGATAGATTGCCAGTCGTAGGGGCATACTTCCGTGGTTGCCCAGGACCAAATGTACAGTGTCTGGATAGCGAGTGGGAACAGATTGCGGGTTGTTCCGGGGAGAATCCGGTAAGACAAAGTGGGCCAGAGAATTTGGCTTATGTGATTTATACATCGGGTTCAACCGGGAAGCCGAAGGGTTGTAAAGTGATTCAGTCTAATGTGACGCGCCTGTTTGCAACAACAGAGGGGTTGTATAACTTTAATCAACGGGATATTTGGACACTGTTCCACTCTTATGCTTTTGATTTCTCGGTATGGGAAATCTGGGGCGCATTATTCTATGGAGCTAAACTTGTGGTTGTGCCATACTTAACCAGTCGTAACCCGGAAGCATTTTATCAATTACTTTTAGAACAAGGTGTGACGGTACTCAATCAGACGCCTTCTGCTTTTAAACAATTAATAGAGGTTGATAATCGATCTGGTGAACTCTCCTTGCGGTTCGTAATCTTTGGTGGTGAGGCCTTGGATTTTGCTGCGTTACAACCGTGGTTTGCCCGTCATGGTGATAGGCGGCCACAATTAGTCAATATGTACGGCATTACTGAAACGACTGTGCATGTCACCTACTATCCATTAACATGCGATCAAAACAATGACAAGAGTATTATTGGCAGTTCTCTTCCCGATCTACAAATCTGGGTAGTTGATGCACACCATCAACCGGTGCCGATAGGTGTGTCGGGCGAGATGTATGTCGGAGGTGCCGGTGTAACCCGCGGTTACCACAACCGTCCAGAACTAACCGCAGAAAAATTCATCGAAATCGAAATCTTTGGAAAACCTCAACGTCTTTACAAATCCGGAGACCTGGCCCGTTGGCTCCCCGATGGTACCCTTGAATACCTGGGCCGTATCGATAACCAGGTTAAGATTCGCGGTTTTCGGATTGAATTGGGTGAAATAGAGGCCTGTCTGGTAAGCAACCCGACTGTCAAGGAGGCCGTCGTTATGGTATCCGGGCAGGATGAAACAAAAACCTTGATAGCGTATATCACAGCTAATACTAAATTAAAAGTGGAGGAACTGCGATACTATATAAAGACCCTGCTCCCCGACTATATGGTACCTTCTTACTTTGTACAACTGGACGCACTACCACTTCTGCCGAACGGGAAAACAGATCGAAAAGTTCTAACCGGTTTAAAACCCCTTGAGTCTACAAGAGAGTATCGTCCACCCCAAAATGATCTGGAATCTGAATTGTTATCAATTTGGAAAAAATATATTAAAACGGAACGGCTCAGTACAAACATAAATTTCTTCGAAGCAGGCGGGAATTCATTATCTTTAGTCAGGGTTCGTTGGGAAATAGAAAAAAAATTTCCGGAAGTAACTCTTATGGATTTATTTGCAAACCCGAATATAGAGGATCTGGCACTATTTCTTTCCAGGAAGAAAAATGGTACAACATTAATAATGGAGTCTTTACCATTAGACAAAAGATATTTCTCAGCTGAAAGGGAAAGCGGAGTATTGGAATACAAACTTGATCAGGGATTAGTCATCAGACTGAGAGAGTATGGAAACAAGGAAAATCTTGATATACAGGATATACTGAGAACAACATTCGGTTATCTTCTTTTGGAGATAAGTAATCAAAACATGATACAATATTACGTAACATTGAACGAAAAACAAATCATATCCATTCGACATAACTATGATGATATCAATTCGATCAAAGAACTTTTACAGGAATCACATGTACAGTTTCTAAACCCGGTGCAAATATATTCGGCTGAAGATTTTATGAAAACCGGCACCAATCCGGGAACATGTCAGGTATTGCCACTCTATTCCAATCCAATAAATGGGGAATTTGAGAATACGGATTTACATTTTCAGACAGACACAAAAAACGATACGGTAGAAATGGCCTTCAGCTTCAGCTCACGCATGGATAAAGAAGAAATGAGGAAGCTGCCCGGTCTTTATGTGGCAATACTAGAAGAAATGGTAAAAGGGGCCAGGGAATAAGGCAATGAAGAAATTACTGAATGTACAACAACAGTCAGATATCAAAATAAAGGAAACTTCTACAAGGGATATCGCCATTATAGGTGTTAGTCTCAAACTTGCCGATTACGAGGATACGGAGAAATTCTGGGATGATCTGGTTTCCGCTACTGACCGAATCCGTACCATTCCCGAACAGAGGAAAAAAGACGCGGAGGCAATCCTGCGCTTCAAGGGACAGGGATCACAAAATCTACAATACAGGGAAATGGCCTACCTGGATCGGATAGACGAATTTGACTACCGATTCTTTCATCTATCTCCAAAGGAAGCCGAAATGATGGACCCCAATCAGCGTCTCTTTATGCAGACTGCATGGAAAGTGTTGGAGGATGCAGGGTATGGAGGTACAAGTCTTAAAGGGGAAAGAGTTGGTGTATTCCTGGGAATGAGTTCAGTCCTTGATTATCTGGAGCTGGCTTACCAGGCATTTAAGGAAGACGCGGAACAAACCTTCCTGAGCAATGTTCCGTCTAACATAGCCACTCGGCTTTCCTATATCCTGAATTGGCGTGGTCCAGCCCTGATGGTAGACACAGCCTGCTCATCATCGCTTACAGCGGTCCATTTAGCCTGTCAAGCATTGCGGGCAAATGAATGCAAACTTGCGTTAGTCGGTACAGTAAAAACGGTCCTTTTGCCTGTAGACTATGGAAAAATAGAAATTGACTCTTCCGATGGCAGGACCAGAACTTTTGATGATTCTTCCGATGGCACAGGTGGAGGTGAAGGAGTGATTGCAGTCCTGTTGAAGCCTCTCCACCAGGCATTAAAAGATGAAGATACGATTTGCGCGGTGATCAAAGGTAGTGCCGTTAATAACGATGGAAACTCAGCAGGCATGACGGTACCGAATGCTGACGCACAGGCAGAACTGATAGACCAGGCATGGAAAGATGCGAGAATAGACCCGCGTACAATACGATTTATCGAAGCTCATGGGACGGGAACCCGACTGGGTGATCCTATTGAAATAGATGGAATAACAAAAGCTTTTGCAAAATACACAGAAGAAAAACAATTCTGTGCCGTGGGATCGGTCAAGACGAATTTCGGACACTTAGATAATGCAGCAGGACTCATTGGTCTGGTAAAAGCGGCTTTAAGTCTTCAAAAGAAAAAAATTCCGCCATTGGCCCATTTTAATAAACCCAACAGCAATATACCATTTAAGGACTCGTCGGTATTTCCTGCCGATAGACTTATCGAATTGGGTGAAGCTGGTGAGACCCTGAGATGTGGCGTAAGTTCTTTTGGATTAAGTGGTATCAATTGCCATATAGTAATGGAAGAAGCTCCGGTTTTAAAGAAAACAAATTACCGACCCAAGGTATTTCACACCTTCGAAAAGAAGCGATGCTGGTTAAAATTACCTGACGCTCCATATGAAACAGACATGAGTACGGTGTTTATAAAACAGTGCCTGGCAGAAACACCGGGGCAGGTTATTTACGGAATCAGTCTGGACCACCAGATTGATTGGCTATTAAATGAACATAAAGTGCAGGGACAAACCTGCCTGGTAGGAACCGCTTATTTTCAATTACTCTCGGAAGTCGCGAAAAAACAGGGATATAACCGTCCGATTGAAATACGGGATCTGTTCTGGGAAAACCTGTTAGTGATCACGCCTGAGGAAATGCGAACGTCACCTGACAGATTGATGGTTATATTGAAAGACAATCCAAAAGACTTTGCTGCCTCAATACTTCGTAAACAACAAAACAGCACCTGGATCCAATATGCATCCGCGGAAATCAAAACCGCACCCGGAGAAAAACCAGGCTACCTGGAAATAGAAAGAATAAAGGCACGATGCGAAGAACAGGACCCTGGAGAGTACAGACTTGATAACAGCGATCAAACCCTGGTCGAGGTGAGTAGGCGGTGGTACTGTATGGAAAAAACCTGGAAAAATAAAGAAGAACGACTCAGCCTTTTAAGATTGAACGATAATTTCAAGCAGGACTTGAACCGCTTTGAATTTTATCCCCCTCTGTTGGACGCAGCCTTGAGCTCTGGTCTTGAAGAACCGGGGTTCCTGCCGATGATGTGTGAAAGCACAAAATTATACAGGCCAATCGCAGGCGAAGCTTACAGTTACATACGAAAACACGAAAGTGATTCAAGTGAAATACAAAAGTATGATGTAATCTTATCCGATGTTGATGGAAGGATTAATGCCCAATTCGATGGACTAACCTTTAAGCTAGCTCAAAAAGAATACCAACTAATGGGTGTAACCTGGATACCAGAAAAGATTGAACCTTCTCAGATACTCGAGGAACTTTGTGTTATAGGAAAAATCGAACAATTTAAACAAATTAAAACCTTCGAACTTCCATGCACTGAAGAGGAACGCCTGAACCTTATCGAGTCACTTGAAAAACAAAAAATTCGTAAAATTATATACTCACCCTCCCTTACCAGTCAAGCTTTTCGTTCCCTGGACGAACTGGAGGCCAGGCTCAAACAGAGTGTCTATAACCTGTTTCACCTTGTAAAAACCTTAATTAAAAATAAATATTCTCACCCCCTGGATATCCTGGTGGTGGGAAAAGATACCTGGTCTGTAACAAATAAAGAAATAAATGTAAACCCGGTAAACGCAGCCTTGGCAGGGTTGGCAAAAGTAATACACCAGGAGAATGACAATATTGGCTGTAAATATCTTGATATCGATGAGAGTACGACAGGTGGACAGATTATAGACGAGTTTACCGTTTTTGATAATCCGATTCGACCGGTTGCTTACCGCAATGGTGTACGGTATGTGGAAGATTTTGAAATCATACGAACTGAAGACACAAGAATAGATATAAAAAAACAGGGAGTCTATCTCATCACCGGCGGACTGGGTGGGATAGGGATCGAAATGGCAAAATACCTGGCAACCCAAAACCGGGTAAAGCTGGTGCTGATTGGACGCGCAGGCTTGCCTCCCCGTGAATCCTGGTCTGGAATATCAAAAGAGGAATCAAAGCAGGCAGAGAAAATACGTGTTCTCCTTGAAATAGAACAAAGCGGTACAAAAGTTCTTGTCATTTCCGCAGATGTGTCAAATCCGGTTCAAATGGAAAAGGCCATAATAGAAGTACATGAAAAATTTGGAAAGATAGATGGGGTAATACACTGTGCGGGAATAGCCGGAGAAGGTTTCTTATTTAAAAAAGAGGAAGATACATTTATCAATGTACTTCGTCCCAAAATACAGGGTACCTGGATATTAGACCGGCTTACACGTGAAGATACCCCCGACTTTTTTATCCTCTGTTCAGCGCTAACCGCATTGACCGGTGCAGTGGGGCAGGGCGATTATACTGCAGCTAACGCTTACCTTGATGCCTTTTCCGCCTTTCGTAACAGAGAAGGTCAAAAGACCCTGTCCATCAACTGGCCTGCCTGGAAAGAAACAGGGATGGCCTTTGAGTGGGGAGCCAACCAGGCGCAATATTCCATCAAAACACAGGATGCCCTTGATGCCTTACACAAGCTACTTTCATATGACGGCAGTCAGGGGATAATTTTTCCTCCGGGTGTCAAAACGGAAGATCTATTTCGACTTTCAGAAGACAAAAAGAATACGGGAAAAGAATCGGATACGCAGGAAAAACCTGGTAACGTAATACTTTCCGGCAGGGATGATGGAAACTACAGTTCGATGGAAACAGGAGTGGCTCAAGTCTGGGCAGAGGTTTTAGGATATGACGAGATCAGCGTGAAGGATGATTATTACGAACTGGGTGGTGACTCAATTGATGCAAATAAAATAAGGAATAAAATTGTTGAAAAACTTAATATAACCGTCTCTATCGAAGATATCTTTAAGTATACAACTATTGAAGAATATGCGGCGTTTATTGAAAAGAGACACGAAGTAACTGAAGATCGTATACCTGTTGAAGCGATAGACATACAACCTTATTATCCGGTATCTGCAGCTCAGCGACGACTCTATATTATTTGCGAGCTATCGAAAGAGAGCACCGGTTACAATCTGCCGACTATCCTTTTTATTGAAAATAGAGTTGATATAAAACAACTGGCCATGGCCTTTGAAAAACTCATAGCCCGTCACGAACCCCTTCGCACTTCTTTTGTGATGAAAGATGAACGGCTTGTACAGGTTATAGCTGACCAAGTGGATTTCTCTCTGAAAGAAGGATCACTGAAAAAATCGGAGTTGGAAGCATATGTTCAGGAATTTTCCAGACCTTTTGATCTTTCAAAAGCTCCTCTGCTCAGGGCTGAAGTCGTAACCCTGGATACCGGTGAATATTTACTTTTGTTCGATGTTCACCATATTACGGCAGATGCCTTTTCGCTCCAGATTATTTTTAATGAATTGAATTCCTTTTACAAAAATGAAAATCTTCCCGAGTTAAAAATACAATACAAAGATTTTGCGTACTGGCAGAATGAACTTTTTGAATCAGAAGGATTTAAGGCCCATGAAAATTATTGGCTCCAACAATTTGAAAAAGAGGTTCCTGTCCTGGACTTTCCTTATGATTTTCAGCGGCCGCCAGTTATTACTTATGAAGGAGCGGTCGTTGATTTCACTGTTGACGAAAACCTCTTTTCAAAAGTTCGCCTGTTTTGCGCGAATAATGAAACTACACCATTCATGGTATTTCTGACCGCTTTTTACATCCTTTTACATAAATATAGCCGGCAGGATGATATCATCATTGCCACTGCCGATCTTGGTCGCAATGTACCTGAAGTTAGTAATATAATAGGAATGTTCATCAATCACCTGGCTATACGGGCTTACCCGGAAGGAAATAAAACCATAAAGGAATTTCTGGCAGAGATAAAAGAACTTACGGTGAATGCCTATTCTCATCAGGAGTACCCCTTTGATCGTTTAATTCAAAAATTGAATCTCCCAAGAGATATGAGCCGGGAGCCGTTAACCGGTATAACCTTCTCCTACATGAATTTCGAACAGTCTGAACCGGACGAAACCGGACTGCGATTCAGACCATATGAGGGGATTGTAAAAGATTCTTCAAAATTCGATATGTCTATTTTTGCTACGGAATTTACGGACAAAGTCGTTTTTGCAATTGAATACTATTCTGCTGTTTTTAATGAGTCGACCATGCAGCTATTCGGTTCTCGTTTCTTAAAAACCGTTGGTGAGCTTGTAGATAGGGGAACGGTATCAATAGCTGATATTGACATATTAATTGAGGGTGAACAAGAAAAAATTGTAAAAGATTTCAATCGTTCTGCTGCGGAATATCCCGGTGATAAATGCATACATGAACTTTTTGAAGCACAGGCAGAAAAAACACCGGACGCTGTGGCATTTGTTTTTGAACAGCAGCAGATGACTTACCGGGAGCTAAACATCAAGGCCAACCAGTTGGCCCATTATTTACAAAGTATAGATGTAGGACCGGAAGTCCTGGTTGGCATCTGCCTGGAGCGTTCCCTGGAAATGGTAGTCGGCATGTTAGGTATTCTCAAGGCTGGTGGTGCTTACTTACCGCTGGATCCGGATTACCCGAAGGAACGCCTGGCGTTTATGGTTGAAGATGCACAGGTTATGGTTGTGGTATCACAATTAAGTTTAAAAGAAAGGTTGCCAGAAACAGAGTTGCTATGTTTGGATTGCGAGGATGAACGCCTATCACAATTGGATACCCGGAATCTCAGTATCAGGGTCGGATCGGGTAACCTGGCTTATGTGATGTATACATCAGGTTCAACGGGTAAACCCAAGGGCGTTGCTATTGAGCATAATAGCGCAATGGCATTAATGGCCTGGTCTAAAAACGTCTTTACATTGGAAGAATTAAACGGTGTTCTTGCCTCAACATCAATCAGCTTTGACCTCTCGGTTTTTGAAATATTTTTGCCGCTGACCGTTGGCGGTCGCATCATTTTGGTTGAGAATGCTTTGCAGTTAGCAAATATAGACGGTGAAATAAAAGTTACACTGGTAAACACTGTTCCTTCCGTTATCAGTGAACTAGTCAATATGGAAAATATACCAGCGTCTGTACAGGTAGTTAATCTTGCAGGAGAAGCTCTTAAAAATAAGTTAGTACAAAAAATCTACCAGTTTGACAGCGTAAAGAAGGTTCACAATCTGTATGGCCCATCGGAAGATACAACTTACTCAACATTCGCTTTGATGAAAAAGGAAGGTAAGGATGTTCCTGTCATAGGCCATCCAATTGATAACACCCAAATATTTATCTTAGATAATTCCTGTAGGCCGGTTCCCGTCGGTATCCCCGGGGAGCTTTGTATTGGCGGTACCGGTTTAGCCCGTGGTTATTTCAATCGACCGGAATTAACCGCTGAACGGTTCATCAGTAATCCCTTTAGTGATGCTGGCACTCGCCTTTACAAATCCGGAGACCTGGCTCGCTTCTTACCTGATGGAAATATCGAATTTCTGGGCCGTATAGATAACCAGGTTAAAATCAGAGGATTCCGCATCGAATTAGGTGAAATTGAATCTGTGCTGGGACAACATCCATCCGTACAAGATAATACCGTGCTTGTCCGTGATGCTTCTGCAACAGACAAACGTATAGTTGCCTATATCGTCTCTGATCAAAACTTTGATACCAAAGAATTAAGGGCTTACCTTAAAATAATCCTGCCAGAATACATGATACCATCGGTATTTGTAACAATTGAGAAATTGCCGCTTACGCCGAACGGTAAGATTGACCGAAGGGCACTTCTACAGTTACCGATAGATTCTTCATTATCCGAAGAGAGCTATGTAGCACCATCAACTCCGGTAGAAGAACTGGTTGCAGAAAACTGGGTGGAAATTCTGGGTGTCGAGCGTGTTGGTATCCATGACAATTTCTTTGATTTAGGCGGCCATTCTCTGTTGGCTACCCAGGCCATATCCAAGGTACGGAGTGTATTCCAGGTTGATCTTCCACTCAGATACCTGTTTGAGAATCCCACACTTCTCGGGTTTGCGGGAGGGATTTTAATGCGGAATGCCAGGATAGAGACAGAGGATCTAAAACCGGTGGAGCGATTAGGAAACTTTCCTCTCTCATTTGCCCAGGAGAGGCTCTGGTTCCTGGACAGGTTAGTCCCCGATAGTCCCTTCTATAATATGTCAGTTTCCCTCTTCATTACAGGGCCGCTACAGGTAAAAATCATGGAGAAGACCTTTAAGGAACTTGTCAGACGCCATGAGGTGCTTCGTACTTCTTTTATTTCAAATGATGATGGCAAACCGTCACAAATCATAGATCCGGGGTTGACCATAGAGATGCCGATCCTTGACCTGCAGTCTTTGACTAACCAGGAAAGAATGGCGGAAGTCAAAAGAGTGGCAAAAGAAGATGAAGAGAAAGTCTTTGATCTAACGAAAGCGCCATTAATGAGAATCACCCTCTTGAAACTGTCAGGAGAAGAACACGTTCTTTTGATGTCAATGCACCACATCATTTCAGACGGTTGGTCAATAGGAGTACTGAATAGAGAGATAACAATTCTCTACAAAGCATACTCCGCGGGAAAAGAATATCCCCTCCCTGAGTTGGATGTACAATATGCCGACTTTAGCGTCTGGCAGCGCCGATGGTTTAGTAAAGGTATCTATGAAGCACAATTGGAATACTGGAAGAGACAATTAAGCGACCTACCGCTTCTGGATCTACCGACCGACAAACCCCGGCCTGCTATTACCACGTATCAAGGCGCGGTTGAATCTATAGAGATACCCGTGGAATTAACAAAGACCCTGAAAAAATTGAGCCTAAAATCAGGGACCAGTCTCTTTATGACACTCCTGGCAGGAATTATGGTTATTTTTAATCGATATACAGGACAGGAGGACATCGTTCTCGGTTCTCCCATTGCAAATAGAGTCCGTAAGGAATTGGAACCCTTAATCGGGTTTTTCGTGAACACCCTGGCTTTGCGATGTGACCTGTCGGGAAACCCGAAGTTCAGTGATTTACTAAGCCGGATACGCCAAACGACCCTTGATGCCTATGAAAATCAGGATTTACCTTTTGAGCACCTGGTTGATGAACTTCAGCCTGAGAGGGATATGAGTCGGAACCCACTGGTGCAGGTATCCTTTGCCCTCCAGAATGCTCCAATGAAAGAGATTGATTTTGACGAGCTGACTATCAAACCATTGGAAACCGAAACTTTCATGGTCCGGTTTGATATGGAATTTCACCTCTTTGAAGTACAGGAATCAATGAAAGGTTTTCTCTTATATAACACCGACCTCTTTGAATCATCAACCATCGTACGGTTGTTATCACATTTTTTGAACTTTCTTAAAGATGTGGGAAATGATCCGGTAAAAAAGATTTCAGACTATGAAATACTGGCTCCTTCGGAGAGGCGCAAGTTACTTGTTGACTGGAACTATGCCGGGACGAAAAACCAGCCTGATGAATTAACAGCAGATCGCTGTATCCATCAAATGTTCGAAGAACAGGTGGAACGGTTTTCGGGGCGACCGGCAATAGTAATGGGAGAAGATAATCCAACCGGCTGCGAACTCACCTACAGAGAATTAAACGAAAAAACGAATCAATTAGCTCACTATCTGAAAAAAGAAGGAATCAGACCGGAGGTCATGGTAGGTATCTGTCTGGAGCGATCTTCTGATATGATCATAAGTATACTTGGCATTCTGAAAGCAGGAGGTGCATATGTACCTTTAGACCCCGTGATACCCGAAGATCGTTTAAGGTTTATCATCGACGATACGGAAATTCCCATACTGATAACAAAAGAAAAACTGGTTCAGAGTCTGGAGCCCGGGAAAGTAAAATTGAGAATTAACCTGGATTCCGATTGGAACAGGATTAGCCGGGAGAGTAAGGAGGACCCGATAAGTACAGTATGCCCTGCAAATACTGCTTATGTGATCTATACATCAGGGTCCACGGGAAGACCCAAAGGCGTTTTAACCACTCATTCAAATGTAGTTCGTCTTTTCCATCAAACTCAGGATTGGTACCATTTTAATGAAAATGATATCTGGTCGTTTTTTCATGCCTATACCTTTGACTTTTCGATATGGGAGATCTGGGGAGCTCTTTTATTTGGAGGAAAACTGGCTATCGTTCCTTATATGGTAAGTCGTTCACCTGAAGAGTTCTACAAGTTTTTACATAAAGAAGGTGTAACTGTTCTCAACCAGACACCATCCGCATTTCAACAACTCAGTCGTTGTGAAGAGTCGTTTAATGAGCCTGAGGATTTGAAGTTACGTCTTATAATCTTTGGTGGAGAGGCACTTGACATTCAAAGTCTCAAACCATGGTTCCAGCGGCATGGAGATCAATCTCCTCAATTGGTCAATATGTATGGAATAACGGAAACCACGGTCCATGTCAGCTATCGTCCCTTGACCATGAAGGATATAGAAAAAAGAAGAAGCATGATTGGTTTACCGATTCCAGATCTCCAAGTTTACCTATTGGATCGGCATTACAACCCGGTGCCGATTGGGGTTGTAGGAGAACTTTACGTAGGTGGTTCCGGTCTTAGCAGGGGTTACCTGAAGGCCTCAGCTTTAACCGCTGAAAGATATATCCCTGATCCATTTTCAGAGGAAGATGGGTTGCACAAAAAAGAGGGCACAAGGCTTTATAAGACAGGGGATATTGCCAGGTACCGACCTGGGTCAGAAGGTCACTCCGGAGATATCGAATACCTGGGGCGGGCAGATAACCAGGTAAAGATACGAGGGTTTCGCATCGAACCGGGAGAAATTGAGGCATTACTGACCCTGCATCCGATGGTGCAGAATAGCATCGTAATAGATCAGGAAGATTCCATGAACAATAAATGCCTGGTATCCTATGTCATCCCAGATTCTCAAGGGATAGATGCACAGATTGAAAGTGATGAATGGCAGGAAAGCCTGGTTTCAGACTGGAAAACCCTCTACGAAAATACCTATGGTCAATCCGATGATATAGAAGATAAAGCTTTTAATATTATTGGTTGGAACAACAGTTATACCAGCGAACCACTACCGGCCGAAGAGATGCGTGAGTGGGTAGAAAATGCCGTAGGCCAGATACTGTCTACCCAACCTGAAAACGTACTGGAGATAGGGTGTGGTCTCGGGTTGCTCTTATCCCGGATAGCACCAGCGTGTAAAGAATACTACGGGACTGATTTTTCAAAAACTGCAGTCGATTATGTTGATAGTTTAATTAAAACAAGAGACAGCCTGAGACATGTTAAACTCTTCAATCGCAAGGCTGATAATTTCGAAGGTATCGAAGATGAATTCTTTGATACTATAATATTAAACTCAGTGGTTCAATATTTTCCTGATGTTGATTACCTTTTGCTTGTCTTAAAAAATGCTTTTAATAAACTGAAACCCGGTGGGTACCTGTTTATTGGTGATGTTCGAAACTTCGCACTGTTACATGCCCTTCAGGCATCAATACAATTGTTTCAGGCAACTCCATCAATGACTATCCATGAGTTAAACCATAAGATTCAGGAAAATATGAGAAACGAAGAAGAGCTGCTGATTGAGCCTGCCTTTTTTCGTGGGTTGGACGAAGAAAACCATGAAATCGCTCAAATACGTATCCAACCTAAGATGGGAAAATACAACAATGAGTTAAGTCGCTACCGCTATGATGTTTTTCTCCGAAAAAATCTAAAAGTCCCCGTTGAAAATATGCAGCCGGAATGGATCGATTGGAATGGAATGGATTTATCACAAATTCGTGGATTACTCATCTCAGGCAAAGAAAAAATCATTGGTATAAATACAGTAGCCAACTCTCGCATAAGAAATGATGAAAAAATTTTGGGTTACCTTGCCAATACCTCTGGAAATGAAACCGTTAGTCAATTGAAAAACGCGATCCACAGGTTTCAAAACGAGGGGATTGAACCGGATGATCTGTGGGAGTTGAGTAAAGAACTTTCCTGCTCTGTTGAATTTCAGTTATTGAATGATTTCTACTACGATGTTATTTTCATTCCCGGTTCAAAAAAAGGCAAAGTAGAATACAAACCTTATTTCGAATTGTCAGAAAAACCATTAAAAACCTGCGTCAATAATCCGGTTAAAGCAAAATTAACTCGTCAAATTGTTCCTAAACTCCGTGACTACCTTGGCCTGAACCTGCCTGATTACATGGTTCCCTCTGCCATTGTCTTATTGGATTCCATACCACTTACTCCTAATGGAAAAATAGACAGGAAGGCCTTGCCTGATCTTGCAAAAATCGGAATTCGCGAGAATTCAGAATATAAAGCACCACGGAATGATATTGAAAAAAAGCTGGCTGAAGCCTGGCAAACTGTTTTGGGAATCAATAAAATTGGCATAACAGATAATTTTTTCCAATCAGGAGGCCATTCCCTTCTGGCAGTCAGCCTGGTTTCGCGAATCAACAAAGAATTTAAAACAGAATTACCCCTTGCAAGCATTTTTAAAAGTCCGACCATAGAAGAGCTTGCCAGATTGCTCGGTGAAGAGAAGAAACCCGATGAATGGACACCTCTTGTGGCGGTTCGGAGCAATGGTTCTAAAAAACCACTCTTTTGCTTTTATCCTGCGGGGGGCAATATTTATTCCTATAAAGAGTTAGGAGATCAAACGGACCCGGATCAACCGTTTTACGTTTTACAGGCTTATGGGTTGGAAAAAGGGCAGGAACCTTTTGACAGGGTAGAGGATATAGTGGAATATCAATTGGATTGGATCCAATCGGTGCAACCTCAGGGGCCGTACTTTCTTTCAGGTTGGTCTTTTGGCGGAATCCTGGCATTCGAAACAGCTCAGCAATTACAGGCAAGAGGACATGAGATTGCACTGTTGGTGTTATTTGATAGTTCAGCCAAAATTTCCGATGAGCTTATTCAAATAACTCAAGCAGATAATGCCACATTCATGGCAGGTCTCTTTGCTGAGTTTTTAACCTTATCGGTAAAAGAACTACAGAAGCTGGATGAAAAAGAACAAATCCTTTTTATTGTGGAGGAAGCAAAACGCGCGGGTATTGTCTCTGCTGATTTTGATTATGAACAGGCAAGCCGTTTGTTTAAGGTTTACAGGAGCAACGGGCAGGCATTTTTTAATTACAAACCACGCTCTTACCGGGGGAAAGTTACTCTATTCCGTCCCTTGGAAAAATCTTTGTCTGCTTTTCAAAACACTCAAAGCAAAACACAAGGTTGGGAGAAAGTTGCGTCTGATGGAGTAGATTTGCATTGGGTTCCCGGAACCCATGAAACCATGCTACAAAAACCTCATGTTACTGTTTTAGCTGAAAAGCTTAAACAGTGTATTAACCCGGTTCAGAAATTCACAGTTTAGCACTTGCCTTACCTCAGACAGCATTTGAATTTCTATCATTCAGCTTTCTACCTAATAGCATACTATTGTATAGTTTATCCATGTGATATATAATACCTAATCGTATGTAAATATTGGAAAGTATGTATAAGGAACTGAGTGAAAAATGACAGGACGTCTAATAAGCGCCAATAATAAAATCCCTGCCTTGCCGGCAGACAGGTAATTTAAAACTCATCTGGAACTGAAACCGGAGTTACCAAAACAATATCAACAGAAATTGACTACTGGCTTAATATAAAATTATGAATATAACTCTTCTTTTTCAAGATCTGATAAAACGTGGTGCGAAGTTATGGATAGAAGATGAGCAGCTTCGATGTCAAGGTTCCGCAGAAGTATTAACGCCTGAAGTATTAGAAATCCTGAAACAGCATAAAAGTGAATTTCTGGGCTTATTGCGTGAGGAAACCTCTAAACCAGATGCGTATCCACTTTCCCATGGCCAACAGGCGTTGTGGTTTGTCAACCAGGAGGCGAAAGAGAGTGCGGCATACAATATTGCAGCCTCCTTTCGCATCTGTTCACCGTTTGATGTTGCAGCCATGGAACGCGCATTCCAATATCTGGTAGATCGGCATCCTTTGCTGCGAGCCTGTTTTCCTGTTCAGGACGGTAAGCCGCTGCAAAGGATTCGAGAAAATCAAAATGTATGGTTTGAAATCGTAGACGCTGCTGATAGGAGTGAAGAACGGTTAAAACAGCAGGTGATTCAGTCGTATCAGCAACCATTTGACCTGGGAACCGGTCCTCTGATGCGGATACACCTGTTCCGTCAAACCGAAAAAGATCACGTATTGTTGATCACGATACACCATATTGTCTTTGATGGCTGGTCGTTATGGGTGCTTATGGATGAGTTCAGTAAAGTCTATTCATCAATAACAGCAGACCAAATTCCAAATCTGGAACCGTTGCGGCATAATTACCGGGACTATATACAGTGGCAGACAGTGATGTTGGCAGGGCCTGAAGGGGAAAAATTATGGCAGTACTGGCAAAAAAAACTGGCAGGAGAGATTCCTGTCTTGCAATTGCCCACGGACCGGCCCCGTCCTCCTGAACAGACATTTCACGGTTCAACCATCAACTTCCCTATCGATGAAATCTTAACACAACAATTAAGAGAACTGGCACGGGCGGAAGGAACAACGTTGTTCACGGTATTGATGGCTGCCTTTCATGTCTTGCTGCATCGTTACACGGGACAGGACGATATCCTGGTTGGTTCTCCCACAGTGGGGAGAGATAACAGCGATTTTAACGGTATTACAGGTTATTTTGTTAATCCGGTTGTACTCCGTACCGATTGTGCAGGCAATCCCACATTCCGGTCTTTACTCTATCAGATGAGTGATACGATACTGGAGGCTATCGAGCACCAGGATTTTCCGTTCCCGTTATTGGTTGAACGTCTGCAACCGAAACGCTCTCCCGTTTTTTCACCGCTTTTCCAGGTAGATTTTGTTTTACAAAAGGCCCAGATAGGAGATTTTACCAACCTCTTCGATGAAATGGGAAAAACAGAGGTCACCATGAACTGGGGCGGTCTGGAAATAAAACCGTTTGTAATACCTCAAGAAGAAGGTCAGTTTGACCTGACGTTGGAGATAATCGAGTTAGAGAACTCCCTGTCAGGTTATCTCAGGTACAATACTGATCTGTTCAACTCGGATACTATAAAACGAATGGCCGGGCACTTTGAAGTGCTGCTCAGAGGTATTGTACAGAATCCCGCACAACAGATTACTGCACTGCCGTTACTCATGCACGCAGAACAGCAGCAGTTACTGACATGGAACCGGACAGAAACCGATTATCCTAAAGAGAAAACCATAGTGGATCTGTTCCAGGAGCAGGTAGAGAAAACGCCAGATAATATTGCAGTGGTTTTTGAAGGCCAACAGTTGACCTATCGTGAACTCAACCGGAAAACAAATCAACTTGCCCATTACCTGCTCAATCTCAAAACCGACACAGATAACAGTCCCTTGATATCCGGTAACTGTTTAGTGGGTATTTGTATGGAACGCTCTTTGGATATGGTGATTGGGCTATTAGGTATTCTGAAGGCAGGGGGCGCCTATGTTCCACTTGACCCGGAGTATCCTGAACACCGTTTGCAGTTCATGCTGGAAGACAGTCAAGTTTCTGTATTGTTAAGCCAAAGTAATTTATTAGATAGATTGCCAGATGTAGGGGCATCCCTACGTGGTTGCCCAAGACTAAATGTACTTTGTCTGGATAACGAATGGGAACAGATTGAGGGTTGTTCCGGGGAAAATCCGGTTAGACAAAGTGGGCCGGAGCATCTGGCTTATGTTATTTATACATCAGGTTCGACGGGTAAGCCAAAGGGTTGCCAGGTTACTCACTATAATGTAGCGCGCCTGTTTGCCGCGACAAAGAAGTGGTATCACTTTAATCAAGAGGACGTCTGTACTCTGTTCCATTCATATGCCTTTGATTTCTCCGTCTGGGAACTCTGGGGCGCATTATTTCATGGAGGTAAGCTTGTTGTTGTACCCTACTTTACCAGCCGTACTCCTGAAGAGTTCTACCAATTACTCATTACGCACGGGGTGACGGTACTTAACCAGACTCCTTCTGCGTTTCAGCAACTAATATCCGTTGATAATCAGCCTGATGAGCTTTCTCTACGTTTGGTTATCTTCGGTGGTGAGTCTCTTGATTATAAGATGTTACGACCGTGGTTTGACAGGCATGGTGACCAACAACCACAATTAGTCAATATGTACGGTATTACGGAAACAACGGTACATGTAACCTACCATCCGGTAACTGCAGATCAAATCCCTGACAGCAATCTTATCGGCTGTCCCATTGCAGACTTACAGGTGTGGATTCTTGATGATTACCAGCAGCCGGTACCGATAGGTGTATCGGGTGAAATGTATGTAGGCGGAACCGGTGTAACCCGTGGCTACCTTAACCGCCACGAACTAACCAAAGAAAAATTCATCGAAGTCGAAGTCTTTGGAAAAAGTAAGCGACTTTACAAAACCGGAGATAGGGCCCGTTGGCTTCCCAATGGCAATCTGGAATACCATGGACGTATAGACTACCAGGTAAAACTCAGAGGTTTCCGCATTGAATTAGGTGAGATTGAATCCACGCTCAATCAACACGAAGCGGTTCGGGAAGCGGTTGTAGTCCTTTATGAGAAAGAAGACAACCCAAACTTAGCCGCTTATGTAACATTAAAGACTCCTGTAACCGAAGCAATAAGTGTTCTGCGCAGCTGGCTCAAAGAATATTTACCGGAGCATATGATTCCATCCAGCTTTACCGTGCTGGAAAATTTACCATTATCCCCGAATGGCAAGATTGATCGAAAAGCACTACCGTTACCTGACCTTGTGATTCTGATAGAACAGGTGGTTCCCCGTACTGAGACAGATCGTCTCCTTTGTAACCTCTGGTCACAAGTACTTGGCGTTGAGGTTACCAGTATTAATACGAACTTCTTCGAATCCGGCGGGCACTCTTTGCTGGCGACCCAACTGGTCTCACGTATCCGGGATACCTTTCAGGTAGAATTATCGGTACGGACTGTTTTTGAATTACCAACGGTTGTCGAACTCAGCAGGACTATAGAGAAAGCTCGCGTTGAAAA